>ENA-OQJX01000018-OQJX01000018.1-human-gut-metagenome-genome-assembly--contig:-NODE-18-length-94683-cov-3.092612_pt1 | contig 94683 bp, 109 predicted proteins | sample MGYA00242615_ERZ504782 | MGnify/ENA primary metagenome ERZ504782 (study PRJEB26092, sample SAMD00036354) | human gut metagenome | host: Homo sapiens | study: EMG produced TPA metagenomics assembly of... | reverse complement strand
ATGAAAAAGACAGTCATTCCCAAAAGAACAGGAATGACTGTCTTTTTTATGCTTTCTGATCAAGAAGACATCGCCGGTTATATACAAGATGCAGATACATGGCATCTTTGGCGCGCAGCGTATCGTGTGCTGCGATCGCATCGGTGATCTCCCGGTGTGTTTCAATCGTTTCATGTAAAAGCCGATTGTTTGTCAGTTGGATAAAAAGCGGGATCGAGCTGTTGATTACGGGAATCAGCCGCGGAACGACCAGATTTTTACTGCTCATGGCAATGGCAGTGTGAAACTCAATGTCCTTTCCAGTGTGATCTTCCCCACGAAGGAGGAGTGCTTCGACTTCATCACACAGCGTAGAGATCTTGCGGATATCGGTCTCTTCGGCATGCAGGGCTGCCATTTCGGCAATGGCAGGCTCCAGCAGAAAACGAACATCCAGAAGATCCAGTGTCAGCTTTTTCTTGTCATCAATAAAGGTAAATCCAAGCGGATCGTCAACAACTCCGGGGGAGGCGGCAACATATGTTCCGGAACCCTGACGGATTGTTACAATATTTCTGGATGCGAGCAGTTTCATGGCTTCCCGGATGGAGCTTCGTCCGGCTCCCATTTTTTCAGAGAGAACGGATTCGTTGGGAAGTTTGTCGTTGGGCTGGAGCTGCTCTTCTAAAATATAGGCAATGATATCGTCAGATAACTTCTCAGGTAAACTCTTTTCAGTTGAATTCATCATATGACTTTTCCTCTTTTCTACAAATATAACGCAATAAATATAGGATAAAATAAGAAAAAACAAATGTCAAACAATAAAAACACACAAAAAACAAGTAAATAAATTGTGAAATATTACGGGTTGATTTTCTGGTTTAAAGATTTTAGAATAAAGTCATCAGATGAATTCAAAGCATTTGAAAGAAAATCTTTGGAAAAAGGAGAAAAAGTAACAAAATGGTCAGATGTATTAAACAAGGAAAACATATGATGAATGTAAGGGGAAGGGAAGATGACAGAACCAGTATTTTATGCAGATCCGATGCGCTTATTGATCGCATCCGTAGCAGGAATTCTTTTATTGTTATTTTTGATCATTAAGCTGAAGCTTCATCCGGTAATTTCTATGATGATTTCCGCTGTACTGATCGGAATTGGTGCAGGCATGCCGTTACATATGATCGGGGAGACGGTAGAAAAGGGCGTAGGAAAGACATTGCAGGGAATTGCACTTTTGATCGGATTGGGATCCATGTTTGGCGGAATTCTTGAAGTCAGCGGAGGAGCCCAGCAGATGGCACAGACGCTGATCCGCAGATTCGGTCAGAAAAAAGCAGGATGGGCATTGGGGCTTACGGGGCTTGTGCTCGGTACAACCGTATTTTTTGAAGCCGGAGTCGTGATCCTGATTCCGCTGGCGTTCAATGTGGCAAAGCAGACAAAAAAATCAACGTTATATTACGCGATCCCTCTTTTGGCAGGGCTGGCATCCGGATATGCGTTTGTTCCGCCGTCAGCAGGTTCTGTTCTGGTTGCAAACGCACTGGGTGTGAATCTGGGGACGATGATGGCGGTCGGAATTCCGGTTGCACTGATTTCCACAGTAGTTGCAGGAATTATCTGGGGAAAAATCATAGGAAATAAAATCTATACCAAACTCCCTGCGAATGTAGAGGAAATTGCAGATATAGATAAAAATCTTCCATCCTTCGGGATTGTATTCACGATCATTTTAATTCCGCTTATTCTGATCTTGTTCAGCACGATCTCCGGATATCTTCCGATTCCGGAAAGTGCGCAGTCAGTTCTTCAGTTTTTAGGAGAACCGTTTGTGGCATTGACGATCGCAACTCTGACAGCAATGTACATGCTGGGAACAAGAATGGGATATAACAGAGACCAGCTGAAAAAGATTCTGGATCACTCCTTAAGACCGGTTGGAATGATTCTGCTTGTAATCGCAAGTGGCGGAGTGATTCGCTGGATGCTGCAGGATTCGGGACTTGGAAATATCATTGGACCGATCCTGGAAAAGAGCGGGATGCCGCTGATCGTGATCGCATTTCTCATTGCGTTTCTGGTACGTGCTTCTGTGGGAAGTTCAATCGTAGCAATGACGATGGCTTCCGGGATCATGGCGTCAATGCCGGCTATGGCAGACAGCTCTACACTGTACAGAGCAGCGATGTGCTGTGCGATCTGTGGCGGAGCGACGGCACTGAGTCATGTAAATGATGCCGGATTCTGGCTGGTAAGTACATTTTTGGAGATTGATGAGAAGACAACATTAAAATCATGGACGATCATGGAAACATTGATCGGAATCACAGGTCTGATTCTGGGACTGGTGATCTCGATCTTCGCATAATAAAGGAGGAGCGTATATGAAGATCATACCCGTGTATTTGAGAGACATGCAGGATGCAAAACATCTTGTGCAGGCGGCAGAAGCCTGCAAAAAAGAAGTAGATCTGCTCTGCGGACGTTATGTGGTGGATGCAAAATCAATGCTGGGTGTGTTTAGCCTTCCTTGCTTTGACGATGTAAAAATGCGGGTGGAGGACGAAGATGCAAAAATTTTGATTCAATATTTGGAACAGGGAAATGTTATCAGAATGGAGGAAAATTAAGATGGAACTGACAAGTCAGAAATTAAGAAAAATCGCACCGGAGCTGGATCCTTTGAGATTGGGAACAGGATGGAAGCTGGAGGATCTCTCCAAACCACAGATCATGATTGAAAGTACATTCGGAGACAGTCATCCGGGAAGCGGACATCTTCTGGATCTGGTCGAAGAGGCAAGACAGGGTGTTGCAGAGGCAGGTGGTTTCGGAGCTCGTTATTTCTGTACGGATATCTGTGATGGAGAAGCACAGGGACATGATGGAATCAACTATTCACTGCCGTCCAGAGATATGATGGCAAATATGATTGAAATTCATGCAAATGCAACTCCGTTTGATGGTGGAGTATTTATTGCAAGCTGTGATAAAGGAATGCCGGCACATTGATGGCGGTAGAAGAATCAATATTCGTCTATTATCGTGACAGGCGGTGTGATGGATGCAGGTCCGGATCTTCTTACACTGGAGCAGATTGGAAAGTACAATGCAATGTGTGAACGTGGAGAGATCACAAAAGAAAAGATGGAATTTTACAAACATAATGCATGTCCATCCTGCGGAGCCTGCTCGTTCATGGGAACAGCATCCACAATGCAGGTAATGGCAGAAGCGCTGGGACTGATGCTCCCGGGAAGTGCACTGATGCCGGCAACCAGCAAGGATTTAAGAGAGTTTGCAAAAAAAGCCGGAAAACAGGCAGTCTGGCTGGCAGAGCATAACCTGACTCCGGACAAGATCGTAACGATGAAGTCCTTCGAAAATGCAATCATGGTACATGCGGCAATTTCCGGTTCTACCAATTCTCTGTTACATATTCCGGCAATTGCCAAGGAATTTGGAATTGAGATTGACGGAGATACATTTGACCGTCTGCACAGAGGCGCACACTATCTGCTCAACATCCGTCCGGCAGGAGAATGGCCGGCACAGTTCTTCTATTATGCAGGAGGGGTTCCGACGATCATGGAAGAGATCAAGGATATGCTGCATCTGGATGTTATGACAGTGACAGGAAAAACACTGGGAGAAAACCTGGAAGAGCTGAAGAAAAATGGATTCTACGATAAATGCCAGAGTTACCTGGATCAGTGGAATTTAAAGAGGGAAGATGTGATCCGGCCGTTTGACAGACCATTCGGAACAGATGGAAGCATTGCGATCCTCAAAGGAAATCTGGCACCGGATGGAGCAGTTGTAAAACACACGGTAGTGCCAAAAGAGATGTTTGAAGCAGTTCTTCGGGCGAGACCGTTTGACTGTGAGGAAGATGCGATCCATGCAGTACTGACACATGAGATTCAGCCGGGCGATGCGGTGATCATCCGTTATGAAGGTCCAAAAGGAAGCGGAATGCCGGAAATGTTTTACACGACAGAAGCAATTGCATCAGATGCAACGCTTGGTGCAAGTATTGCACTTCTGACAGACGGTAGATTTTCCGGAGCATCCAAAGGTCCTGCAATCGGACATATCTCTCCGGAAGCAGCACAGGGCGGACCGATTGCCCTGGTGGAAGAAAATGATCTGATCGAGATCAGCATTTCAAACAGGGTTCTTCGAATCGTGGGAGTAAATGGTGAGAGAAAATCAGAGGAAGAAATGGAAGCAATCTTAAAAGAAAGAAAAAGCCGCTGGCAGCCAAGAGAAAACAAATATACAAAAGGTGTTTTAAAGCAGTTTGCGGAAAAGGCTGTGTCTCCGATGAAGGGCGGTTATATGGAATAGGAGCTGCTGGAAACAGTGACGAATAGGATCCGGATAGGGATACCAGAGATGAATTTCTGTGCAAAAGAGTTCATCTCTGGTATTTTTGTGATATAATGATGAAATCCGGCATGATCACAAGTCGGAAATGACAGCAAAGGAGAACATTGGTGAGATGTTGAATTATATTCGTTTTTCGACCAGAAAAGGCGAAAACAAGACATTGATAGAGATTCGTACTGCGAAAGACTGCAGGCTGGATGCAGTGATAGAGAGTGTGTCCTATCCATTTTTTGAATGCGCGTATTCACTGACCGCAGAGCATGGAGAAGAGTGGCTTCTGCGGATTGCAGATTTACATATGGAAAACTGGAAAGAGGTCTATATGCCGTCAGATGCTATACCTGATGAAGATGATGAGAACTGGGAAGTGGCATATTGTGAACAGGGCGAGAAGGAGAAAAAATCTGTGGGACGCGGCGTTTATCCGGATAACTGGAAAGAATTTTTGAAGATCATGGATGAGATCGTGCCAACTTCCATTCCCGGACAGATTAATAAAATCACTTTGGAATATCAGAGAAATGTCCGGTTCACGCAGAAAAATGAAGAGGGAACTCAAAATGAGACTGTCAACTGGGATTATAAAGAAGAAATGATCCTGGACCGGTATGAGGAAACTCTGACGATCCGTCAGGTGATCGCTCCGGGGCGGGAATTGACCAAAGAATATCATATGCGGGATGAGATTCCGGAGCTGATGGATAAGTGCATGGAATATCTTGGAAAACTGAAAAGTACCTCCGGTCAGCAGGAGCCGGACAGTGCAGCATTTAAGCTTTCCCTGGAATGCGGTGCAAGTACCAGCCGCGTGGTGACAGGAACATATAACCGGAGAGGACTTCCGGAAGGATGGGATGCATTTATCCGGGAGATCGCGGGATACATCCGGTTTTATGAAAGCTATGAAGATATTCTGAATCCTTATATTTATCGTCGTGGAAGACGTCAGGGAGAACAGATTATCTGCAGCGTGGTCTTTCATGAAAAGGAGAGAAGCATCCGTATCTGACAGAGGATGAACATCTGGAAGTGGGAGATAAAGTGCTGGTTCAGGCAGGGCCGTACAAACAGGAGCTTCCCGGCAAGATCGTGTCAATTGATTATTATCGAAAAGAAGATCTGCCGGAAGAAATGGGAGATATTGGTGAAGATTTTGAAAAAATCGAAGAGTAAATGTAGTAATAAAATACGAAAGATAAGTGGAGAAACATAGATGAACTATTCAATGATGGAGTTGGTATGGCTGCTTTTGATCTACTCTTTTCTGGGATGGGTGGTCGAAACGATTGTCGGCACAGTGAAAAAGAAAAAGTTTGTAAACCGTGGATTTTCGACAGGTCCGTTCTGTCTGGTGTATGGAATCGCAGCAGTATTTATGGCAGTCACGATGGAAGAACTGATGGCAGAGCCTGTCTTTCAGCTGATCGGCTGTGGAGTGCTTGCAACGATCATAGAGTGGATGGCAGGAAAAATCCTGGAGCGCTTAAATCAGCACAAATGGTGGGACTATTCGAACAAGAAATGGAATTTTGACGGATACATCTGCCTACAGTATTCTGTATTATGGGCAGTGCTCGGATTTGTGGCTGTACGGTATGGAGATGCTTTTTTCTGATAGTATATCACATGATTCCGACGCTGATCCGGGAGATTCTGCTCTGGATTTTGCTAGCAGGAATGGCTCTGGATATTTCTGCATCGCTGGCAGCAGTATTTCATATCCGGAAAGAGATGCCGACTGCAATCCGGTGGAATAAGAAAGTAGCAGTATGGACGCAGAAATTTGCATTAATGATCGTGGGTCATGTAGAAAAACGAATGGCGAAGGCATATCCTGTGATCATGGAAAAGACAGAGCAGATAGAAAAAGAAGGGAACTTTGCAGAAGGGTGCGGGTTTTATAAACTATTCTGGCTGTTTTTGATCGGAGCAGTGCTTGGAGACTTTACAGAGACGATCTTCTGTCGTCTGACAGCCGGAGTATGGATGAGCAGGAGCAGCCTTGTATGGGGACCGTTCAGTATTGTATGGGGGCTGGCGATTGCCATTGCAACGGCACTTTTATACAAGGACAGAGAAAAGCCGGACCGGCATATTTTTATTGTAGGTACATTTTTAGGCGGAGCATATGAATATGTCTGCAGTGTATTTACAGAGATTGTGTTTGGAAAAGTATTCTGGGACTACAGTAAGATTCCGTTTAACCTGGGTGGGCGTATCAATCTGTTGTACTGCTTTTTCTGGGGGATCGCAGCGGTGATCTGGATCAAGGTATTGTATCCGAAATTTGCAGGATGGATTGAAAAGATTCCGATGCTCTGGGGATATGTGCTGACCTGGATTCTGGTTGTGTTTATGGCAGTGAATATTCTGGTATCTATGGCGGCACTGGTGCGCTATGATATGCGTGCCAATGGAAGACCGGCAGAGAGTGGCTGGGAAAAAGTGATCGATGAACATTTTGATGATGAAAGAATGGATCGGATTTATCCGAATGCGAAGCCAAGATAGAAAACGGGCGGGAAAAGTAATGCTGTGACTTTTCCGCCTGTGTTATTTATGGACTCGTACCAGCCCGATTCCAAGTGCACCGGGACCGGTGTGACATCCGATACTCATTGTAAGTGGAAGCTGAAACAATTCCAGATCCGGGTATCGTTTTTTCATTTCTTCTTTAAAAAATTCCAATGTATCAGGATCCATCTGTGTATATGCAATACCGGCTTTGAGCAGTCCCTGAGTATGGAGTGCAGAGAGTCTTCCGGAGAGATCTTTATCAAGTGCTTTGCACATGGCTTTAAAAGCAGACTTCATTCCCCGGGTTTTGGTATAGGCGTCCAGCTTGTCTCCCTGAATGGTAAGAACCGGCTTTAAATTCAATACGGTTCCGATGGCAGCAGCTGCTGCTGTGATACGACCGCCTTTTTTTAAATATTCCAAAGTGTCTACCGCAATGTAGATGGTGGCATCCATGGCTTCCGTTTCCAGAATTTCTTTGATCTGCGCCCCGGTGAATCCCTGGCGGGTAAGTTCGACTGCATCCAGAACGGATTGTGCCTGTGTAACAGAAATCCGGTGATTGTCCACAACATGCACCCGCCCTTTGAAATATTCTTCCTGCGCAAGGAGCAGGGCAGTCTGGCAGGAATTGCTCAGTCCGCTGGACATTGGAACATGAACGACTTCATCATGTTCTTTCAGCAGCTGATCCCACATCTTCATGACATCCGCAGGCGATGGCTGAGAAGTTGTAACAGGTTCTCCGGAAGAAAGTTTCCGGTAAAACTCTTCTGATGTGATATTGCATCCTTCATAAAAAGTGTCTTCCCCAACAAGGACAGGCATTGGAAGTATGTGAATGTGATACTTCTGCGCATCATCAGGCGTGATTCCACAATTACTGTCTGTCATAATTGCTATCTTTGGCATAAAATCCTCCCTTAATCCGTAACCCGCCGTTTCTATGGTGAAAGGCGAAAATAGCTTACATATTGACCGTTATTTTAACAAGTGTTAAGATTATAGCAAATCCGAAATCTAAAGACAATGAACAATATTTGTAAAATGTTAGTTAATTATACAGAAAGAGGAAAATGTAAATCATGGAAGACAGAAGAGTGATCAAAACCAAGAAAAATTTGAAGGCAACCTTGATCGAAATGATGGGAGAGATCTCATTTGAGCAGATTTCTATTACAGAATTGTGCAAGCGGGCAGAAATCAGCAGAATTACTTTTTACGCACACTACAGTGATAAATACGCACTGGCAGATGATATTTTCAGTGATATGCTTCAGATCGGAACGGATATCTATCGTACAAAACAGGAAAAAGAAAATCCGGGAAATGATCTTGTAATGGGATATTGCAATATGTTAAACAGTATTCTGGAAGTGTATTATGACTGTTTTGCATTTTTCCAGTATACCAGCCCGCAGAAAAACCCGTATCTTGCATCTGCATTTTACACTATTGTACTGGAAACAATTGAAAATCATACCAATAAAATCCGACAGAATGTAGAAGTGAAATATTCCCCGAAGAAAATTGCAGGTTTCTTGTGTTTTGGGATGCTTGGATTTATCAATGAGGCACATGGTGAGAAAACATCGATTGAAGAGATCAAAAGAGAGGCAAATCAGTTGCTTAGGGATATACTGCAGTCCGGAGTGCTGGTAAAATAATGGTAAATAGTAAAACAAAAAACGCTGCCAAAGATAAACGTTGTACCTCCGGCGGCGTTTTGTCGTTCTCAATCTATTTTGCATACTTACGGACCAGACAGGAAATGACTCCCGCCAGACAGAGCCCAAGCAGGGCATTGTGCATGGAACCGAATACATCCAGAGCACCGCGGATTCCTTTTAACACATCCGGAGACTGTGGAATGATCTGGTTGATCCAAAAGGATGCATAAGAGCACACATAGATAAAAATAAATGAGAAAAGTCCACGTCCGGTATCTTCTTTATAAGTCTTTCTGCCGTCACGGACACGAACCCGTGTCATAGCCCATAAAAAGGAGATGCATTCAAATAAAAGAAAAAATCCGGCGACTCCGGCATAAGCGGCCAGACAATAATTCTTTTCTTCTACTGCAGTTACAGGATCTCCGTAAGGAGCACTGCCGCGCCAGAAATTATAAGCCAGGAAAGCGGCTGTTCCTGCGATCAGCAAAAGAGAAACGAAACGGATGATAATGCTGGCTGTTTTATAAATGGCTTTTCCCCCATATTTTGCAGTGGTTTTTACAGGAGAAAGCAGGTCACTTTTCCTTTTGGAAGAAGACTTTTCTCTGCGGGGCGTTCATCCTCGTAATCATCAGAATCAGAGGTCGGGCGTTTTGAACGTGATGGATTTTTTCTTCTGTCAGGTTCTTCTTCCCATTGATGGTTTTTTCGGCCGGACTGTGGAGAAACGGATCCATTTGTGATCGGATCCATTAAAATGGTCTCGTCTCCCTGCAGCGGCATTTGAATATTCTTTTTCTTTTTACCGGAAGCCCGGGGCTTTGGCTGTGATTTTAAATCTACGGTTTGAAATTCACGCTTTGTCAGTGGTTCTTCTTCATAATGAAAGATCGGATCGTCTTCATAAGTGACTTCAAAATCCTGATTAAAAAAATGTTCGTTGTTGTTCTTGGAACTCATGGAAATCCTCCTTCCGAATGCTCCTATTCTATCCTGTTTTTGAAAAATCCTCAAGAGAAGACGGGGAAAATTTAGAAAGATTTAAAAATTTCTGATGCGTTGACGCTAACCTCCATTTTGCGTATAATAAAACCAATTGAAACAAAATGGAGGCAGATTATGAAAGCAAAGAAAGTTCTCTCAGGCGCATTGGCAGCGATTCTTTTGACTCTTACACCGGGTGTGGCTGTGTGTGCAGAGGAGATGGCCGGGCAGGAGCAGACGGAAAATACACAAGTACTGTCTGCACAGGAGCAGGAAAACCAGGAAAAAGCAGCATCTTATGCGGAGAAAATAGATACAAACGAGATTTCGAACTGGCCACAGGGACCCGCGATCTATGCGGCTTCCGGCATTGTGATGGACATGAACAGCGGGGCAGTGCTTTATGCAAAAAAGGCCGAAGAAAAAGATATCCTGCGAGTATTACGAAAGTGTTGAGTGTTTTGACTGCATTACAGTATGCGAAAATGTCCGATACCGTTGTGTTTTCAGAGGACAGTATTTCTTTTTTGCAGTGGGATGATGCGCAGATCGGGATGAAGCCCGGGGAAGAAATCAGCATGGAGTCAGCACTTTATGGGATGCTTCTGGCTTCGGCAAATGAAGTCTCCTATGCGGTGGCGGAAAATGTAGGAAAGCAGTACTTAAATGGCGGATATGCGGAGTTTATAGAAGAGATGAACCGGATATCTCAGGAATTGGGATGTACCAGTTCAAACTGGGTCAATGCAAATGGGCTTCATGATGACAACCACTATACAACAGCGCATGATATGGCGAGAATTGCAGCGGCAGCTTATCAGAATGAAGAGTTTCGAAGACTGGAGACAACGCTGGAATACAAAGTTCCACCGACGAATCTGACTGCGGAAGAAAGGATTCTGGATCAGAATCATAAAATGCTCTGGCCGGAAAACTATTATTACTATGCGAATGCGAAAGCGGGAAAGACCGGATATACAGATCAGTCAAAGACAACGCTTGTGACGATGGCGGAAGGAAATGATATGCAGCTGGCAGCGGTGGTGCTTCATACATATGGAGTAGATGCTTATACGGATACGAGGTTTATGTATGATTATGCATTTACAAATTTTGAAAGGCTGAATCTGAGGGAATGTGAAACTTCATCAGATATTGAAAGTTTTGACAAGGAAGATGCCTATGTTGTGGTTCCAAAGGGCGTTTCGTTTTCAGAATTGGAAAAAGAGTATGTTCCAAATGAAAAGGAAGGAGTAAGACAGGCTGCGGTAGAGTATTTTTATCACGGACAGCCAGTGGGGAGTGCGAAAGCAACATTGACAGAAGAAGCGTTTTCCGCATTGACAGGATCTGATAAAAAAATAAAGATCGAGTCGGTAAAACAGGAAAAAGAAGGCTGAAAATCAAGAGCAACAGAGCAGAAAAAGCTGTCAAAACTGACAGTTGTGCTTGCACTGGCAGTAATTTTGCCATTAGGATATATTATTCTGGTCGTTATTTTGTATAAACTAAATATGAGGTGGAGAAACCGGAAAAAGTAGATCGATACGGATGGGACGCATAAACACGCCCATCCGTATTTTTAATGATGATGTTTCAGGCAGTAAAGATCGTGGAACAGATATCCGGCAAAAATCAGAATCGCTGCAAAAAACAAAAAGCAGCAGGTGAGAATCAGTTCCGGAAGTGAGCGCTTCCACAGGGAAAGAGGCAGCCTGTATCCAAGAAAGGAAATATGAAACATTGCGACCAGTGTCAGAAGCAGCACTCCGAATTTTTCAAAAAAGATCCGTGCTTTGATCTTATAATAATCCTGTCGCCTGAGCGGAAGTGTCAGATATCTGGTAACACGGGATGAAATCACTCCGTTTTCTGCGATGAGAAAAAGCTCATAACAGAGATAGCAGCAGAGTCCGAAAATACCGAAAATAAACCAGACAGGGAGAAAGGTGGCAGGATCCGGGATCAATCCTTTTGAAAGAGCATGATAGGCGTTCTGCATCTCAAACTGGGAGGTCGGAAGATAAAGGAAAAACAAGGTTCCTGTTAACAGCCAGTATCCTCCAAAATGAAAGGTTTGCTTCTCTATGTGGTAAACATTGTGGTTCATATAAGTCACCTCCTAAGAATTACGGGACAGCAGGTCTCGTATATGTGTATGAGAGCGTTTTAATTTGTCGGCAAGAAAGGCATCCATTTGTTCCGGACAGTGGAACGTAATAATTCCATTATCGGCAAACAGCAGGTAATCGGCAAGTTTTTTCAATGTTTCTGTAATGTGGGAGGAAATAAAAATTCCTACATCTTCATTTAAAATATCCTGCATAATCGATAGAAAGTTTTTGCGAAAGACAGGATCAAAGCCTTCCAACGGTTCATCCAAGATCAGAAAACGTGGATGATGTGCCAGTGCAAAACAGGTCTGCATTTTCATGTATTCGCCTTTGGAGAGCTGCCAGAGCTGTTTGGAGGGAGAAAAATTCATCCGGTCCATCAGCGTATAATAGCGTTCCATGGACCAGTTGGAAAAATAAGGGCCCAGAAGCTCTCCGTTTTCCAGAGCGGATTTTTCCATAAAATAAGTGAGTTCCTCTGATACATAACCAATTTGATCTTTGTAGCTGTCAGGCTCTTTTTTTAAAGAAATTCCATCCAGCGTCACATCACCGGTGCAGGCCGGATCAATCCCGGCAAGGCAGCGTAAAAGAGTTGATTTTCCGGAGCCGTTTTTCCCGGCAAGTACTGTCAGATATCCGCTTTCCAGTTGAAAAGAAGTCGGATATAACTGAAAGTGACTGTAAGATTTTGCGAGTTCATTACAAATTAGTTCAGACATATCCTAATCCCTGCCTTTCCATAAAAGTTGTATCAAGTCCTGTACCTCATCTAAAGAAAGAGACAGTTTTTTTGCATCTTCGATACAGGAAGAGAGCGCATGTTCCAGTTGAACAAGCTGTTCTTCCTGCAGAGTACGAAAATCTACCTGCTTTACAAAAAATCCTTTTCCCGGATGAGAGTAGATGAGGTTTTCGGATTCCAGTTCTTCGTAAGCGCGCTTTGTGGTGATCACGCTGATTTCCAGATCTTTTGCCAGACTTCGGATGGAAGGAAGCATATCACCTGGAGAAAGCTCCCCGTTTAACATGGATTCCTTAAATGCCTGTACAAGCTGTTCGTAAATCGGCAGTGAGGAATCCGGTTTTAAAAGAATGTTCAATGTGTACCAGGCCTCCTTTCTGTCAAGTCCTGCAGTTCGAAGCAAGTTTCATAAGAAAGGATGCTGTTTAGAAAACTGTGAATGCAGTAAGCGGTTACAAGTATATTTATGCTCATGATCAGAAACCAGAGAATATTTTTGGGGGAAGCATATTTAAAAAGTGCAAATTCGGCCACAAGCAGCAGGATCCAGATAAAATTCAGAAAGTCAAAATTGAGAATCCTATTGAAAATTTTCTGCTGATGCCCCTCTTCGGTTAACTGAATTGGAGAAGGCATGGCATGATTTAAGCAAGCTGCGATGATCAGGAGGAGAAGGAGCAGCAAGTAGGTTATTGTTTCACGAGGTGTGACAGTTATTATCCAATAATGGAAACCTCCGCCCAGAATTTGAAACAATGAGAATATCAGCAGACAGATCAAAATTTTAACCAACAGGTACATCAAAAGCAACCGAACGCTTTATCTTTGTGTCAGCAGGACAAAAAGAGAGTGCTTTCAAAGAGCGTATCGGCAATTTTACTGAAAGAAGAAGTACAAAAGCAAGTCCTAAGCCTATGGAGGCAGAAGGAGTAGAAAATCCAAATGTGAAATAGCAAATGGTCCACAATGCAAATAAAATGGAGAAGTTCAGCCAGTGTTTTTTAAAATCAGACCACAGACTTTGTAAGATCAGCGTCAACATACAGTTACCTCCTGTTTTGGGAAATATAAGTTTTCATAAGAAATCATATTGTTTAAAAAAGTACGGATGCAGTAAACTGCTGCAAAAACATTTCCGATCATAGCAATGATCCAAAGTGCAATGATCCAGCTATTCCATGAGGTCTGCAGATAGCTCTGGCAAAATAAAGCAACATATTCCAAAGCAAGCAGACAGAACCAGTAGACATTGACGATGCTCATTCCTTTTCCTTCCAGTGCTTCATCAAGCTTACGATTTGGAATCCGGTTGCCGGGATCTGCTTTCATGGAAAATCAATCAGGATAAAGCAGGACAAAAAAAGTAGCAATGTAAGCTCGGGAGTCTGGAAAAATATCAGCAGATTTCCGGTAAAGCTCAGACAGAGTAATACAAATAAAATCAGACAAAAAGAAACCTTGCTCCAAAAATAAGAGCGCAAAGATTTTCTTTTTAAATCTCATATCTGCCGGACAAAAATAGATTGGTTTCAACAGCCGGACGGGAAATTTTCTGGAAATCAGGATGACAGACAACAAAATGCCGGCAGTGCCAATAAAGTATAAAAGTGTATAGGTCTCCGATCCGTTCAGTATCATTTTCCTCAGTTCAGCCTCTGAAAGTAAGTAAGCTTCTGAATCCACCATGAAAAACCAGAATCCAAAGGTAAACACAAAAATGGTAGCAATATAACACAATACCAATGTCACAAGAATCCCGAGCCAGTGTTTTTTAAAATCAGACCACAGGTGTTGGATAATCAATTTTGTCATTGGATTACACCTCCTTTGTGAAAACAGTACATCAGATCTTCCAGAGAAGGCCTGGTGACGGTCAGAGCGCCAAGATGGAGTGATTCTGCTTTGGCAGAGTCGATCAGTGTGGAATTCCGATATTCACTGAAATTTTGACAAACGACCATTTGAGAATCTAACTGCTCCAGTTGTTCTTTTGTACCATGTAAAAGGAGATAGCGATCTGCAAGTTCTTCCCGCGTTAAATCCAGTATCAGACGTCCGTAATCCATCAGAAGAATGTAATCTCCGATCTGATCCAGATCTTCGGTGATATGGGTGGAAAAAAGAATGCTTCTCGTGCCGTCCTCCACGATTTCCTGCATATATCCCATCAGTTCTTTGCGAAACAGAGGATCCAGTCCGGCCGCAGGTTCATCCATAAGAAACACTTTTGCGTCATGGGAAAATGCAAAGGCAAGCTGAAAACGTGCTTTTTGTCCTTTGGAGAGTTTGCCGATTTTTTTCTTTGGGTCCACATCAAAACGTCTGCAGAATTCCAGAAATAAGCGGTGATCATATCGACTATAGAGAGCACCGAAGCAGCGGGCGTTCGTCTCAACCCGGGTGTCTGCATCAAAGAGACATTCATCCAGAACAACGCCAAGCTGATCTTTTGCAGCAATTTCTTCGTTTTCCATGGAATGACCAGTTACAAAGACTGCTCCGGAATCTTTTTCATACAAATTCAGAATAGTTTTGATCAGAGAGGTCTTTCCGCAGCCATTTTGTCCGATCAGACCTGTGATAAATCCAGGTTTTAGTGTAAAGCTGATATCATGCAGAGCAAAGGTGTTAAGATTTTTGTTGAGATGTTGTACTTCCAACAGGTATTCCATAGTATCCCTCCTTGTATCAGTTGACTGTTTATCAACTGTATATGTTTGTATAAACAGTATATGAACAGTTGGAAGAAAAGTCAATAGTATGTAGAAAAAAGTATTAAAAATCTTGATGTAAACTCCGAATTTTTGTTGGAAATTTTCTTGACAAATCTTGGCTTTATCACGTATGCTTTTGTAAAAGCCCTTTCATGAAGGTATGGAATGTTGGAAAGAGGGAAGTTATGAATATATATGATATTGCAAAAGAAGCAGGGGTTTCGATTTCAACCGTTTCGCGGGTTATGAATCATAAGGGAAATGTAAATCCGGAAACCCGAAAAAAAGTAGAAGAAATTCTGGAAAAAAATAATTATAACGCCAAGTGCGATCGCACGCGGAATGGTGAGCAAATCGATGAAGACCGTCTCTGTTTTAACAGTGGATATCCGTGTTCCGCATTATGCCAGAACGGCCTATACCATAGAGAGAGAGTTCAGCCGTCGTGGATACGAGGTTTCTCTGTGCAACACGGGCGGGGAGCTGGAAGAGACGATCAAGTATCTGCGGACAGCACGGGAGAAAAAGACGGATGGAATCGTACTGGTAGGTTCTGTGTTTAATACGCTTTGTAAAAATGCGGAAATCAGCGGGTTGCTGCAGAATATACCGGTTGTGCTTGCCAATGGAAAGCTGGAACTGCCAAATTCATATTCGGTTCTGGTCGATGACAGGTATGGAGTATCGCTTGCTGTGGAACATCTGATTCAAAAGGGACACCGCGAGATTTATTATCTGAGAGATATGGATACAGTCAGTGCACAGCTTAAATGTGAGGGATTTATTGCGGAGATGGAGAAATGTGGTCTCAAAAATGCAAGACAGCAGGTGCTGGAGACCGCATCAAGTATTGAAGGTGGTATAAAAGCGGTCGAACAGCTGATCCGGAGAAAGCAAAAATTTACGGGAATTGTTTGCGGAGAGGATATTACGGCAGCAGGAGTTGTGAAAGCGCTTTTACATTATGGAATCAAGGTGCCGGAGGAAGTAGCAGTAACCGGTTATAATAATTCGGAATATGCAAAAATTTGTGAACCGCAATTGACAACAATTGATAATAAGCCGGAATTAGTGGCAATGATGAGTGTTCAGCTGTTGACTAGTCTGATTGAAAAGACAGAGGTATATTCATCCTGCACAATTCAGCCGGAGTTAGTGGAAGGACAGACAACTTAGGCTGGCGGAAGCATAAGAGAAAGATTTTTGGAAAAATATCTGAAAGTCTTTCTCTTATTTTTTTGAAATATAAGAAAACGCTTGCATAATATTAAAAAAATATCAGCGATTTGCACGAAAATCAGATTAAAAAATTATACTATATGCTGAAAGTAGTGTGTAGTTGATATCTTATATTGACAAAAACAGACAGATAACTATAATGAAAGCTAGAGAAAGCGCTTTTATGAGTTTTCAAAATATTTTCACAAACTGAAAGGAGATTATCATGAGAGTTCAATATGATGTTATGGTACAGGAGTTTACAAGAGTTTTGGAGAAAAGGGGATTCAATCATGAGGATGCAGAAAATGCAGCAGTTATTTTTGCACAGAATAGCCTTGCAGGTGTGTTCTCACATGGCTTGAACCGTTTTCCGCGTGTTGTCAGCTATCTGGAAAAGGGGAGATCGATCCGAATGCGAAAGCAACCTGTGAAATGCAGATGGGAGCCATCGAGAGATGGGACGGGCATCGTGGATTCGGGCCTTTGAATGCAAAGAAAGCAATGGATCGTGCCTGTGAACTGGCAAAAGAGTACGGAGTCGGATGCGTTGCATTAGGAAACAATAACCACTGGATGAGAGGCGGTACATATGGATGGCTCGCAGCAGATCATGGATGTATCGGTATCTGCTGGTCCAACACAATGCCGAACATGCCGGCATGGGGCGGCTTGAACCGTAAAATAGGAAACAACCCGCTGATCATGGCAGTGCCTCGTTCCAATGGTGAACATGCGATGATTGACTGTGCAGTTTCTCAGTTTTCTTATGGAAAGATTGAAGATTGCCGTCTCAGAGGTGTACAGCTTCCGGTGCCGGGTGGATATGATACAAAAGGAGAGCTGACAACAGATCCTACGGAAATCGAAAAAACATGGAGAGTCCTTCCAATGGGATACTGGAAAGGAAGCGGACTGTCTATCGTGCTTGATCTGATCGCAACCGTTCTGACAAATGGAAATTCTGTACAGAAGATCGGAACATTTGGAGATGAGATCGGACTGACTCAGATCATGATCGCTGTTGATCCGACAAAATTCAATACAGTAGAAGAGACAGATGCGATAGTAGAAGAGATTCTTGCAGATGTCAAATCTTCGGAACCGATCAAAGAAGGCGGAGAGGTTTATTATCCGGGAGAACTGGAGCTGAAAAATATCAAAGAGAACAAAGAACAGGGAATCCCGGTAATTGAAGAAGTTTGGGAATCCATCCTGAAAATGTAAGAAAAGAGAGAGAACTAGGGAGGAAATATCATGGAATATGTAATAGGAATCCTGCTGCTCGTCTCATTTGTAGGTCTTGCCGTTTACGCAGTTCGCGGCGGCAACCTGATGATGGGTATGCTGATCATGGGTATTATCTGGACAGTGCTTCCACTGATTGGAAATACTTTTGCAACAAATCCGGAATTTATCGCTGCATATCCGGGAATTACGGACATTAGTTTTGTAGATGCGATCACGAAAGTGTTCCAGTCCGGTCCGGAAGGATGGGGAAGTGTTCTTGTCAATGTTGTGTTTGGTGCATGGTTTGGTCGTGTACTGCTTCAGACAGGAATTGCAGATGCATTGATTCGAAAGGCTGTTGAGCTTGGAGGAGATAAACCAGTCATTATCTGCGTCCTGCTTTCTACAGTAACAACGGCAATTTTCTCTACATTATTTGGTGCAGGGGCAGTTGTTGCGATTGGAGTGATCATTCTTCCGATCTTGATGAGTCTTGGTATTCCGAAGACACTTTCTATCGGTTCTTTTATGTTAAGTGTAGGAGCCGGAATGTACTTGAACCCGGTACTTACCGGACAGTTTCTGGCATTCTTCCTGGGAGAAGACGGAAAACAGCTGATCACCTATGATGATCCGGCACGTCTTCGCTGGGCAGGGATCGGACTTGCTGTACAGCTGATCATGGTGATCGTGATGTGCATGTTTTCTCTGAGAAAGAAGAAAACTGTTCATGCATGGAGTGCATCCGCCGCAAGAAAAGCACGTCCGGGATATGTTCCGACAGTTGCGCTGATCGCACCGATCCTTCCGGTTTTACTGCTGGTTGTATTGAATGTTCCGATCATTCTCGGATTTATCATTGGAAGTTTTTATGCACTGGCAGTTTGTGGAAAACTGAAATCTTTCCGGGGTGCCTGCCGTGTGCTGAATAAAGATTTTTATGATGGTGTAGTTGATACAGCACCGTTGGTTGGATTTCTGCTTATGATTCCGATGTTCAATAAAGCAGCAGAACTTTGTGTTCCTTATTTTAATGCGTTGCTTGGAAATGTAATTCCGCACAATACACTGGTGATCAGTATTGCGTTTGCACTTTTAGCACCACTTGGATTGTTCCGTGGACCGCTGACACTTTTCGGTTGTGGAGCAGCAACACTGGGAATCCTGAAAGGAATCGGATTCTCAACTCCATATCTGTTTGCGCTGATGGTCATTCCTTCTATTACAATGAATGTTTCCATCTGTATGACACAGAGCTGGATCGCATGGGGAGTCAGCTACGCAAAAGTATCAACAAGAGAACATCTGAAAAAGACATTGCCGGTTGCATGGATTGTTTGTATCATCATGCAGGCCATCACTTACATTATGTTTGGTTAAGGAGGAGTTTCAAATGAGTGATAGAAAAGTACGTATGGGTATCGATGTCGGCGGAACACATACAAAAGCCGTTGCCATCGACAATGCGACCCATGAAATTATCGGAAAGTCTTCTGTGAAAACAACACATGATGACAAGGCAGGGGTTGCGACCGGAGTTGTACAGGCATTTCAGAATTGCCTGAGAGAAAATGGAATCGATCCGAAAGATGTGATCTTTGTTGCACATTCTACGACACAGGCGACCAACGCTCTGATCGAAGGAGATGTGGCAAATGTAGGAGTGATCGGTGTCGGTCCGAAAGGTGTGGGCGGCTGGATCGCAAAAGCGCAGACGAATATGAAGGATATCAACCTTGGATCCGGGCGTTTTATCCGGCTTAAGAACCGCTTCATCTGTGATGAAATCTGTCTGACCAGCTTGTGACAGATACGATTAAATCTCTGGTGGGTGATGGTGCACAGGTTATCGTGGCCAGTGAATCTTACGGTGTGGATGACATGGAAAATGAGACCGGCATCTGCAAGATTGCAAAAGATATGGGTCTGGAAGCGACAGCAGCCAGTGAGATCACCAAGCTTTATGGACTGACCAGACGTACACGTACAGCTGCAATCAATGCGTCCATTTTGCCGAAAATGCTCAATACAGCAAATTCTACAGAACAGAGTGTAAAAAGCGCCGGGGTAGAAGTTCCTCTGATGATCATGAGAGGTGACGGCGGTGTTATGGAGATCAAGTGAAATGAAAAACGTCCGGTCCTTACGATGTTGTCCGGTCCTGCAGCTTCTGTGATGGGAAGTCTGATGTATCTGCGTGCCTCAAATGGTGTATATTTTGAAGTTGGAGGAACAACGACGAATATCGGTGTAATCAAAGACGGACGTCCTGCCATTGATTATTCGAATGTAGGCGGACATCGTACATATATCAGCAGTCTGGATGTGCGTGTCCTCGGTGTTGCCGGAGGAAGTATGGTGCGGGCAGATAAGAGCGGTGTCAAAGATGTGGGACCACGTTCCGCACATATTGCAGGTATGGACTATGCGGTATTTACTCCGGAAGAAGAAATCGTGGATCCGAAAGTCGTATTCTTCAGCCGAAAGAGGGAGATCCTGCGGACTATGTAGCGATCGAACTGAAAAGCGGAAAGCGGATCACGATCACAAATACCTGTGCAGCGAATGTGCTGGGACTGATTAAACCAGAATATTTTGCCTATGGAAATGCCAATGCGGCGCGCAAGGCAATGCAGCCTCTGGCAGATTACATGGGAAAAACAGTGGAAGAGGTTGCAGAACAGATTCTGACAAGAGCCTATGAGAAAATTGAACCGATCATCATGGAACTGGCAGAAAAATATCGCCTGGAGAAAGATCAGATCAGTCTGGTAGGAGTCGGCGGAGGAGCCGCTTCCCTGATTGGATTCTGTTCGGATAAAATGGGACTTCGCTATTCCATTCCGGATAATGCAGAGGTCATTTCTTCCATCGGTGTTGCACTTGCAATGGTACGTGATGTAGTGGAACGAGTGGTTCCAAACCCGACACCGGAAGATATCCGCTCGATCAAAGCAGAAGCAATTGACAAAGCAGTGGAAAGTGGTGCCGCAGCGGACAGTGTGGATGTTCATATCGAGATCGATCCTCAGACTTCAAAGCTGACAGCGATCGCGCTGGGCTCCACAGAAGTAAAGACAACCGATCTTTTGAAGGAATGTACAGCAGAAGAAGCACGTCAGCTGGCAGCAGAGGATTTAAAAGAAGAACCTTCTGCAATCAAGGAAGAATGTGCAACAAAGAATTTCTATGTATTTGGTACAGACAGAAAAGGAAAACATCCGGTTCGTATTCTGGATAAAAAAGGATTTATCAAAGTGCAGAGAAATGATGGAAAAGCTCTTCTTTGTAAAGCGGGAAGCTACCGGAATGTGGTCTCTCAGATGTGGGAAGAACTGGCGATTTATCAGCAGGATGCCATCCTGCGCCCGGATTACTATATTTGCGCCGGAGCCCGGGTGATGGATTTTTCAGGATCTGTTGATCTGGATAAGATTATGATGCTGATGGAAGTTGAGATGCAGATGATCAATCCATCTGATGATGTGATCATTGTGGGAGCGAAAAACAGTCTGTAATAATAGAAGGGAATATGCAGCAATATGGACAAGAGTGGTAAAAGAAACCGGTTTTGGATGCGCTGGCAGGCAGAAATGTACAGGAAGAACCAGAAAAGTTTCCGGAAATTCCATTGAAAGATATGGTGCAGACACTGGAGGGTGTGACAGAAGAAGCGTGGGGACGCTATGCATTTGCAAGAGAACCCCTGGAGCGAAAGTTTACGTCACAGGAAAAAGATGCGTACACTGTGAAAGCAAATGCCTGCGGACGGGAATGGGCGAAGCGCATCAGTGAAAAATATGGGACTGAAGATCCGAAGATTCTGGCCGGGAAAATGGGCATGAAAGTAAAGATGCCGAAAGTTCCGACCGGAGGAGGGGTGGTTTTGTTTGCACAGTATGTACAGCCAGATGAGATCACAATCTTTACAGACTGCGTAGATAAGGCGGCTGCGCTTGAAAAACAGTGCGGCTGCCCGCTTCTTAAAAAGGAGCGCCTGTTGGAAATTTTGCTGGCACACGAATTGTTTCATGCAGTGGAGGAACAATATGCAGGAGAAATTTTTACCAGAACAGAGAAAATTGAGCTGTGGAGAAAACCATTCTCCAACCGTTCTGTGATCTCATGCCTGTCAGAAATTGCGGCAATGGCATTTGCCAGACAACTTTCAGGGCTGAGTGTTTCTCCGTATATGCTGGACGTACTGCTTGTATATTCCTATGATAAAAATACTTCTTATGGTCTGTATGATGAAATCTGGAAATGGAACAGGGAAGTATTGTCCGATAAAAATCAGGAGGAAAAAAGATGCTGACGACAAATATTTTACTGGCTGAGAAATACGATTATCTCAGTGAGAAATTTAAAAAAGCGTTTACGTTTTTAAGAGATACCGATCTTGCCGCTCTGCCGGTTGGAAATGTACCGATTGACGGGAACGAAGTGTATGCGAATGTGCAGAGTTATTCTACAATGGATGCTGCAGATTGTCCGTTTGAAAGTCATAAAGAATACTTCGATGTACAATATGTAGTGGAAGGAGAAGAATGTTTCGGTTACGAGCCGGTAGAAAATCTGATTCCGTCCGTGGAGTATGATGCAGAGAAGGATCTGATTTTTTATCAGGAACCTGCGGATTTTGGAAGTGTCATTTTAAAAGCCGGGGATTTTGCAATCGTGCCGCCGGAAGACGGACATGCTCCGAGACGAATGACAGCAAATGGTTCCTGTCACGTAAAGAAAATTGTGGTGAAAGTAAGAGTATAGGAGGTAGTTCAAGTGAAGAGTTCATTTCGTTGGTATGGAGACAGTGATCCGGTCACACTCGATAAAATCCGTCAGATTCCGGGAATGCGTTCGATTGTTTCTGCTGTGTATGATGTGAAGCCGGGAGAAGTATGGCCGGAAGAGAGCATCAAACATCTGGTTGATGAATGTGCGGCAAATGGTCTGGTATTTGATGTGGTAGAGTCTATTCCTGTCACAGAAGAGATTAAACTTGGAAGACCGGAACGCGACCGTCATATTGAAAATTACTGTGAGTCGATCCAGCGCTGTGCGAAGTACGGAATCAAATGTATTACTTATAATTTTATGCCGGTTTTTGACTGGACGCGAACCCAGTTGGATAAAGAAGCTGAGGATGGATCTACCAGTCTTGTGATGTACTGGGATCAGCTGAAAGGGCTGGATCCACTGAAAGATGATATCCATCTGCCTGGCTGGGATGCCAGCTACACAGGATGAGGTGCGTGAATTGATCCGGGCATATGGAGAGCTTGGAGAAGAAGGGCTGTGGGCGAATATTGAATATTTTCTGAAACGGGTGATCCCTGTGGCAGAAGAATGCGATGTCGTGATGGCATTACATCCGGATGATCCTCCGTATCCGATTTTTGGATTTGCCGAGGGTGATTACATGTGAGAAAAATATTGATCGTTATCTGTCGATCGTGGACAGCCCGGCAAACAGTCTGTGTCTTTGCACAGGTTCGCTTGGAAGCTCCCCTGACAATGATATCCCTGCAATGGTGCGTAAATATTCCGCAATGGGGCGTATCGGCTTTATGCATATCAGGAATGTGAAGATTCTTCCGGACACATCGTTTGAAGAGTCAGGTCACTTGACGCAAAAAGGTTCTCTGGATATGAATGCGATCGTGAAGGCGCTAGTTGAAACGGGATTTGAAGGATATTTCCGTCCGGATCATGGACGCATGATCTGGGGAGAGAGCGGAAAGCCGGGATATGGTCTTTTTGACCGGGCGCTGGGAAGTGCGTATATCAATGGTCTGATCGAAGCAAATGGCGGAGTTATCGAAGAATAGGAAAAGGGACAGCACAATATTTTTTTCTGTCATAATATAGTATACAGCGGTCATGTTATATTCGGCATGACCGTTTTTTATTTTTTATCTGTTCTATAATGTGTTGATATTGTCTTCATATTTAAATATACTAGTGTAGCAGAGAAAGAATCTTTATAAGATTTTAATGGAACCAAAAAAGTTTTCATGCAGTTTTTAGATATGAAGTGTTAAATTTGACAGGAAGTGAAAAATATGGGAGCGAAAATATGAAACAGGAACAGATGAAAATCTGGGAAAGATTTTTAAAAGGGCTGCTGGTAATGACAGGGATCCTTTTTATAGCAACTGGAATTGGATATTTATTCCGGTATCTTGGATTTTCAGAAGAAAATATCATTATTGTATACATTTTAGGGGTTCTGATCATTGCAATCATTACGGTCAACAGAGGATGGAGCGTATGCTATTCGCTGCTCAGTGTGTTGTTGTTTAATTTTTTGTTTACAGATCCAAGATTTACGTTTTTTTCGTATGATTACGGGTATCCAGTGACATTTGTGACTGTGTTTATTGCAGCCGTGATCGTCAGTAATTTGACCATACAAATCCGTAAGCAGGGGTATCGGGCTGAGCAGATGGCTTTACGTACCCGCATCCTGTTGGAGACGAATCAGATGCTCCAGAAGGCGAAGAATGCGGATGAGATGATTGAAGAGACTGCAAGGCATCTGATGCGCATGATGGGAAAAAATGTGATATATTATCGGGCAGAGGATGGAATACTTTCTGAGCCCAGGTTTTGTATGGCAGAACCTGGTGCAGCCAAGATGTTATACTTGCAGCAGCGGGAACGGCAGGCTGCGCAGTGGGCGTTCGAGAATCGAAAACGCGCAGGAACAGGAATGGATCAGTATCCGGATGCACATTGCCTGTATCTGGCAATCCGAAACGAAGACATGGTCTATGGCGTGATCGGAATTGCTCTGGAAGGATGATGATGGATGTCTATGAACAGAACCTGATTTTATCCATTTTAGGGGAATGTGCACTGGCATTGGAAAAAGAGGGCTATAACAGAAAACGGGAAGAAGCGCTTGCACAGGCAAAGAATGAGCAGTTAAGAGCAAATCTCCTGCGTTCGATTTCTCATGATCTTCGGACGCCTCTGACGAGTATTTCGGGAAATGCAGGGATTCTTCTGAACAGTGCGTCAGCGCTTGGTGAAGAGAAGCAAAAACAGCTTTATAAAGGAATTTATGATGATTCCATGTGGCTGATCAATCTGGTGGAAAATCTTCTGTCTGTGACGCGGCTGGAAGACGGGACTATGAATCTGAATCTGCAGATCGAATTGGTGGATGAGGTGATTGAGGGGGCGCTGAAACACATCAGCCGGGATCATTCGGACTATGAATTGAAATTTATTCATTCGGAAGAGCTGCTTCTGGCAAAAATGGATTCCCGTCTCATCATCCAGGTTATTATTAATATTGTGGACAATGCATTGAAATATACGCCGAAAGGCTCTAAAATAGAGATCTATGCAAGAAAAGAAAATCAGATGATCGCGATTTCCATTGCAGATAATGGAAAAGGAATTGCGGATTGTGCAAAAGAAAAGATTTTTGATATGTTTTATACTGCAGACAGTAAAGTTGCAGACAGCAGAAGAGGTCTTGGACTGGGGCTGTTCCTCTGTAAGTCGATCATACAGGCGCATGGGGGAACGATTCAGGTAGCAGATAATGTTCCACATGGTACGATTTTTACATTTACACTGCAGGCAGAGGAGGTTACTTTGAATGAATAAACCATTGATTTTAGCGGTAGAAGATGATACAGCAGTAAGAAACTTGATTACAACTACATTAGAGACACAGGATTACCGTTTCCATACGGCGGCCAACGGTGCTCAGGCAATTTTGGAAGCAGCGTCTCAGAAACCGGATATCATGCTTCTGGATCTGGGGCTTCCGGACATGGATGGAGTGGAAGTGATCAAAAAAATCCGTTCCTGGTCAAATCTGCCGATTATAGTGATCAGTGCGCGGAGTGAAGACAGGGATAAGATTGAGGCGTTGGATGCAGGTGCGGATGACTATCTGACCAAGCCGTTTTCTGTAGAGGAGCTTCTGGCAAGACTGCGTGTGATCCTGCGAAGACTTCAGTATATGGAATCCAGCTCATCTCAGGAAGAAAAAGAATTTGTCAATGGAGACCTGCGGATTGATTATGTGTCTGGCTGTGTGTATTTAAAGGGGCAGGAACTGCATATGACATCCACGGAATATAAACTTCTGATTTTGCTTTCAAAAAATGTTGGAAAGGTATTGACTCATACATATATTACGAAAGAAATCTGGGGAAGTGCCTGGGACAATGATGTAGCTTCTTTGCGGGTGTTTATGGCAACGCTCAGAAAGAAGATTGAAGAAAATCCATCTCAGCCGAAATATATCCAGACACATGTGGGGATTGGATATCGTATGTTGCGGGTGGCGCAGTGACAAAGTGAGTTTTTACGGGGCTGTGATGGCAGCCCCGCTTTGTTTTCATCTCTATGAAACATAGAAACGAGTATTACTCTCTAAATTCTAATATTGTAAATATGGGAGTTAAAATCCAGACGGTAGCATTTGTTATATTATTGGAATCCGAAAAGAAATTAGAAACAAGATTGGAAAACAGCCTGGAGATCAGGTAACTGTAACAGTGAAAGAGGTATAGCGATCCGGACATTCCGCAACTCGTACTTTCAGAGGTGGACTTCATCTCATCTGATCAGGTATAGGTTTACAGATGGGAAGTAGTCTGAGAGAACAGACTACTCCGGCAGCTGGTGAAGAACGAATTGATTCTTGCGGAATTCCAGAATTCCTTCGTCGCGCATTTTTCCAAGTTCTTTCGAGAGGGCACTGCGATCCAGGTTGAGATAATCTGCCAGTTCCTGTCGGTTAAAAGAAATTTGAAAGACCGTGCTTTCGGCTTTGGACGCCTGAGAGGACAGATAGATCAGCAGACGTCCCCGGATGGTCTTTGGGGTTGTGCAGAAAATCCGGTTGGACAGGATGAGATTTTTGTAAATGGAAATTCGAAGGAGATTCTGCATGATCTTGTCCGTCCAGAGAGTATCTTTATAGCGGGGCTGCATCAAAGTCTCCAGATTCAGGAAAAGAAGATTTGTATATTCAGCGGCTACTGCATTCACCATCAAAGGCTCCTGACAAAAAGCGTAGGTTTCTGCAAATACTTGTCCTGCCGAGATGTTGCTCAGCAGACTTTTATTTCCCCAGAGATCTACATTTTCGATATTAACACTTCCCGTCAGAACAATTCCGATTTCTCGGACGGATTCTCCCATTCGAAAAATAAGTTCATTTTTTTCAAAAGACTGCTGACGCATGCAACTGCAGTTTTGCATTTCGTTCCATTCATTTTCTGTAATTCCCTGAAACAGAGGGGTCTGAACTTTTTTCATAAAATCTTCCTTTCTGTGGTTATAACAACCGAAATATTGCCTTGATTGTACTATACTTGAACTACAAAAACAAGGGAGGAATCAAGATGATCAGAAGAATTATTCAGATAGATGAAGAAAAATGCAACGGATGCGGAGTCTGTGCAGCTGCATGTCATGAAGGTGCAATCGGGATGGTCGATGGAAAGGCAAAACTGTTAAGGGATGATTATTGTGACGGTCTGGGTGACTGTCTGCCGCAGTGTCCGACAGGAGCAATCCGTTTTGTGGAGCGGGAGGCTGCCCCATACGATGAGCAGGCAGTGCTGGAAAACCAGAGAAAAAAGCAGAGCAGTCAACGACAGAATTTTCCGGCTGTCCGGGACAGCGAATGAGACAGCTTCATCCAGAAAGCGGTCATAATACCGAGCAAAAGTGTGCCGCACAGTCGTCACAGCTGGCACAGTGGCCATGCCAGATCAAACTGGTTCCGGTACATGCACCGTATTTTAATGGGGCGAAACTGTTGATTGCTGCAGATTGTACAGCTTATGCATACGCAAATGTACATCAGGAGTTTATGCGTGGAAAAGTAACACTTATTGGATGTCCTAAGCTGGATGAAGGAGATTACAGTGAGAAGCTGACACAGATCATTGCGGAAAATGAGATTCAGAGTGTAACAATTCTTCGTATGGAAGTGCCATGCTGCGGAGGCCTGGAAATGGCGGCAAAGAAAGCACTGCAAAACAGCGGAAAATTTATTCCATGGCAGGTCGTGACAGTTTCGATTGGCGGAAAGATTTTAGATTAGGATTTTATAGAATGAAAAATATCAGTAAATCAGAAGTGGTTGTGTTCGGAAAATGTAATACTTAAGGTTTCAAAGTGGGGGTATCATGTATTGTGATACGCCCCTCTTTCTCAATTATTTTCCTGATTCAGAGTCCATCCATAATCATTGTGGTATATCATCTGCTTCGTCATGCCGCCGTCAATACATATATTTTCCCCAGTGATAAAACCTGCTTTATCGGAACAAAGGTATAGTACCATATTGGCAATATCCAGGAATTCCCAACGCGGCCGGCAGGGTGTTGAATCACATCTGCACCGTCATATTTTGTGTAAGCGGTATCGATCCAACCGGGAGATATTGAATTTACACGAACTTTCCCGGCAAGACTGACAGCAAGGGAGTGCGTAAGAGCTGCTATACCGCCTTTAGCAGCAGTGTAGCTTTCAGTCTGTGGCTGACTCATACGGTCCCGGAGGAAGAGATATTTACAATTGCCGCATCAGGAGCAAAGTACGGAAGAAAAAGCTTTGTAAGATAGAATGGCGCTGTTATGCCTACTTTTAAAGCGTAGTTAAATTCTTCATAGGAACATTCCTCGATCCCTTTCATTAGCGGCAGTGCGTTATTGATCAGATAGTCTACCTTGCCATAGTCAGCAATTACTGTTTCCACAAAGCGGTGCAGAACTTCTTTTTCAGCCAAATCGCCGACAAAGTAATCATTTGGCTGTTTGTCGATGATACAGACAAAAGCGTTGTTCTTTTTAAATTCTTCGGCAATACATTTTCCAATACCTTGTGCGCCGCCTGTGATGACAACTACTTTGTTGTGAAACATTGTGCAAAACTCCTTTTTGTTTTTAGCATACTATAGAATGTTATAAAAAGCCACTGAGTTTCTTAAGATTTCGGGGGAATCTGCAAATGTAACAAGGTATACTTTTGGGACGAAGAGGTCAATGCCAGAATATTAACCGCGATAAAAAATGCAGGAAGCAATTCGACGGTTCTTCCAGAAGGCGGAACGTCCGTATCTACTGAGTTCAAAACTTATTTATAATTGTTTATCAAAATATATTATTGCAGAAAGTTCAAGAAGATTACGGGCTCCAATGTAAAATAGACAAAAAATGGTTAGTCGTTGTATGGTGATTGTAGATTGGCTGTCTACGAAAATGGGCAAAATTAAAAGTACTATTATTAAAAGCCAAGTGGAGATACTGGCAATTCTGTATGATTTTAGTTGTATCATTTCCCACCGTTCATCCCCCATATAATTCATCTGTTTCTTAGCTTTAAAAATATATAGGCTGAGTGTTACACCTAATGAAACAATAAGAAAAAATAAAATTATAGTTTGTTCATTCATATTAGTTCTCCTTCCTATATTCAAAAATTTTGTCGATCGAAACCTCAAATATTTCTGCAATTTTAAATGCTAATTCAAGAGAAGGTGTTTCACAATCCCCCTTTTTTCACCCGAATCTTTATACCATCTTTATACGAATCCATTTCAGCTTAATACAGATTTTATTTGCAATGTCCTACAATAGGGAACAGCAAGGAGGAAAAAAATATGATGGATTTAATTGCACTAGGAATTTTAATTATTTGTTTTGGATGTGTAAAATTATTTGCGAATTTTTGTGAATCGCTGATCAATCCAAAAGAAAAATAGGAGGATATAAAGATGATCGTTCTTGGAATTTTAGTTTTATTACTTGCCGGATATCTTGTGTATGCGCTGATACATCCGGAGAAATTGTGAGAAAAGAGAAAGGACAGCAACAGGAGGAAGAGAGATGTTACAGATTATACTCACACTGGCAATTTTCTTGATACTGGTCATTCCGATGGGAAAATATATGTATCACATTGCCACAAAGCAAAAAACATTTGCGGATAAGATGTTCAATCCGATCGACAATTTTTTATATAAAATTTGCGGAATCAAACGAGAAGACATGGGCTGGAAAAAGTACGCGATGTCTTTAGTACTGGCAAATGCAGTAATGGTATTTATCGGTTATTTGATTTTACGATTACAGAATTTGCTGTTTTTAAATCCGAACGGAGCTGATGGAATGGAGGCAAGTCTTTCCTTCAATACGATCATCAGTTTTATGACAAATACAAACCTGCAGCATTATGCAGGAGAAAGCGGTCTTTCTTACGGAAGTCAGTTGTGTGTGATCATTTTTATGATGTTTACCTCAGCTGCCAGCGGTTATGCAGCATGTATGGCATTTTGCCGCGGAGTTTCCGGAAGAAAGATGGGAAACTTTTATGAAGATGTGATCCGCGTAACGACCAGAATCCTGATTCCGTTTTCGTTTGTAATCGGTCTTCTTCTGGTAAGTCAGGGAGTGCCGCAGACATTACAGGCAAATGAAACGATACAGACAATCGAAGGAAAGATGCAGGATCTGGCACTTGGACCGGTAGCCGCACTGGAAGCAATCAAGCATCTGGGAACAAACGGAGGTGGATTCTTCGGTGCAAACTCAGCGACACCGTTTGAGAACCCGACTGTTATTTCTAATATAATAGAAACGATTTCCATGATGATACTTCCGGGCTCTTGCGTTGTAGCATTTGGCCATATGATCCATGACAACAGAAAAGAAAATGCAGCGAGAAAAGCAGTTGCACCAAAACAGTTTGGTAAGCCAATGCTGATGGGAAGACAGGCAGCAGTGATTTTCGGAGCAATGTCCATCCTTTTTGTAGTAGGACTTGTAATCTGCTATTCTGCTGAGATGGCAGGAAATCCGGTGACTCATTCACTGGGACTTGCACAGGCAGGAAATATGGAAGGAAAAGAAACTCGCTTTGGAATCGCGCAGTCTGCATTATTTACAACGGTGACAACATCCTTTACAACAGGAACTGTTAACAACATGCATGATTCACTGACACCGCTTGGCGGTCTTGTTCCAATGCTCCACATGATGCTTAACTGTGTGTTCGGCGGAAAAGGTGTGGGTCTGATGAATATGGTTATGTATGTGATCCTGGCAGTTTTCATCTGTGGCCTGATGGTAGGACGTACACCGGAATATCTGAATAAAAAATTGAAGGCAGAGAGATGAAGCTGGTGGCGCTTGTGATTTTGATTCATCCACTTTTAATTCTTGGATTTTCTGCATTGGGTGTGGCAACACAGGCAGGAACAAGCGGCATTACGAACCCGGGATATCACGGACTGAGTCAGGTTCTGTACGAGTTTGCCTCTTCTGCGGCGAACAATGGTTCCGGATTTGAGGGACTGGCCGACAACAGTGTATTCTGGAATATCACGACCGGGCTGGCAATGTTCTTTGGAAGATATTTTTCCATTGTAGCACAGCTTGCAATCGCAGGATCTCTGCTGGCGAAAAAGAAAGTGAACGAATCAATCGGTTCGCTAAAGACAGATAATGTAACTTTTATGATCATTCTTGTATTTATTGTATACATTTTTGCCGCTCTGACCTTTTTCCCGGCGCTGGCACTTGGACCGGTAGCTGAGCATCTGTCCTTATGGCAGTAGAAAATGAGCGGAAAGGAGAATCCAACATGGCTAAGAAAGATAAGACAAAATTTATTACAAAGGATATTTTAAGATCCTCCATTCTGGGCGCATTTCAGAAACTGGATCTGCGCTACATGATAAAAAATCCGGTCATGTTTGTCGTAGAAATCGGATTTCTGTTCACTCTAATCCTGACAGTGTTTCCAACACTGTTTGGCGGAAGTGAAGAATATCGCGTGTACAACGGAGTTGTAACAGTCGTACTGTTTGTGACCGTGTTATTTGCAAACTTTGCAGAGTCCGTTGCAGAAGGAAGAGGAAAGGCACAGGCAGCTTCTTTGAAAAAGACAAAGCAGGATACAAAAGCAAGACTGCTTCTGGCAAATGGAGAAGAGAAAGTGATCAATGCTTCTGAACTGAAAAAAGGAGATATCGTGCTTGTAAAGACCGGAGAGGTGATTCCGAACGATGGAGAGATCATCGAAGGTGTTGCATCTGTAGATGAATCTGCAATTACGGGAGAATCCGCCCCTGTTACAAGAGAGGCGGGAGGAGATTTTTCCTCTGTGACAGGAGGTACGACAGTTGTTTCTGACTGGTTAAAGATTAAAATCGTGGCAGAACCCGGACAGTCTTTCCTGGATAAAATGATTGCACTGGTAGAGGGCGCATCCAGACAGAAATCTCCGAATGAGATCGCGCTGAACACACTGCTGATCGTGCTGACTTTGATTTTTCTGATCGTGATTGTATCTCTGTACCCGTTTGCACAGTATCTTGGAGTACAGATGCCGATTTCCTGGCTGATTGCTCTGATGGTATGTCTCATCCCGACAACGATCGGCGGTCTGCTTTCAGCTATTGGAATCGCGGGAATGGACCGTGTGACCAGATTCAATGTAATTGCCATGTCCGGAAAAGCAGTTGAGGCATGCGGAGATGTGGACACGATGATTCTTGACAAAACAGGAACCATTACATACGGAAACCGCCTGGCAGCAGAATTTTATCCGGTCAAGGGTGTTGCAAAAGAAGATCTGACAGATTATTGTGTGATGTGTTCTTTGATGGATGCCACCCCGGAAGGAAAATCTACAGTAGAACTGGGAAGAAATTTTGGGTGTGCGATCGACGATGGCGCAGCAGACCAGATGGAATTTGTAGAGTTTACTGCACAGTCTAAGATGAGCGGTGTGAATTTAAAAGACGGAACCAGAGTCAGAAAAGGAGCTTCCGAAGCAATCAAGACTTTTGTGAAAGAAGCAGGCGGAATCATCCCGTCGGATCTGGAAGGGATTGTAACAGAAGTTTCAAATCTTGGAGGAACTCCGCTTGTTGTATGTGTAAACAACAAGATTTTAGGTGTGATCTATTTGAAGGATACAGTAAAACCAGGACTGGTGGAGCGTTTTGAAAGACTTCGCGAAATCGGAATCAAGACAATCATGTGTACCGGTGATAATCCGCTGACAGCAGCAACGATTGCGAAGGAAGCAGGAGTTGACGGTTTTATTGCAGAATGTAAACCGGAAGATAAAATTGAGGCGATCAAAAAAGAGCAGGCAGAAGGAAAAGTGGTTGCCATGACAGGTGACGGTACAAACGATGCTCCGGCGCTGGCACAGGCAGATGTTGGTCTGGCAATGAATTCCGGAACACAGGCGGCCAAAGAAGCAGCAAATATGGTGGATCTGGATTCAGACCCGACAAAGATTCTGGAAGTGGTGGAAATCGGAAAACAGCTTTTGATCACCAGAGGATCTTTGACCACATTTAGTATTGCGAATGATATTGCAAAATATTTTGCCATTATCCCGGCCATGTTTACGATGGTACTTCCACAGATGCAGATCTTGAATATCATGCATCTTTCTACGCCGGCAAGTGCGATCCTTTCTGCTTTGATCTTCAATGCGATCATTATACCGGGACTGATCCCGATTGCGATGAAAGGTGTCAAGTACAGACCGATGAAAGCAGAGAAAATGCTGCTTCGTAATATGGGAATCTACGGACTTGGCGGAATTGTTGTACCGTTTGTAGGAATTAAACTGATCGACCTGCTGGTAGCACCGCTGCTTGCAATGATCGGAATGTAGGAGGAAGCAGACTATGAAAGCATTTGGAAAAACAGTAGGAAAAACAGTTGTTTTCTGTCTTGTTATGATGCTGATGTGTTCATTTGTGTATCCGCTGGCATTGACAGGGGTCAGCCAGCTTACAATGAAGGCAAAGGCAGATGGAAGTAAAGTTGACAAAGATGGGAACCTCACAACAGATACCAAAGAGGCGGTAGGTTCTGCGCTGATCGGACAGGATTTTACAGAGGACTGTTATTTTCAGGGAAGAGTTTCCGCTGTAAATTACAATACTTATACAGAAGAGCAGAAAGAAAGCGGAGAATATGCAGGTGTTGCTTCCGGTTCTTATAACTACGCAAATTCCAATCCGGAATTAAAAGAGCGGATGGAGAAAGATCTGGAGCAGTTCTTAAAAGAGCATCCGGGAGTGAAAGCAGAGGATGTTCCGGCAGAGCTTCTGACAGCTTCCGGTTCCGGTCTGGATCCACATATCAGTCCGGAATCTGCAGAGGTTCAGATCCCGACAGTGGCAAAGAATTCCGGACTCTCTGAGGAGGAAGTAAAAAAGATCGTAGAAGAAAATACAGAAAAGAAAACACTGGGTGTATTTGGAGAAGAACGGGTAAATGTACTTGGATGTAATCTGGATATTGCAGCGGCAATGGGAAAATAGGAGGTTGCTTTGACAGAGGAAAACAGACCTGATCCGGGGCTGCTGTTGAAAAAACTACAGTACGAGGAGAAGGAAAAAGAGAAACAGACAAAGGGAAAACTGAAAATTTTTCTTGGATATGCGGCAGGATCCGGTAAGACATACGCCATGCTGGAAGCTGCCCATGAGGCAAAAAAGCATCAGGTGGATGTAGTGGCAGGTTATATCGAACCGCACGCACGTCCGGATACACAGGCAATGGCAGAGGGGCTGGAAGAAATTCCGCCCCTTATGGTCGATTATAAAGGAATCCAGCTTCGTGAGTTTAATCTGGATGCGGCGCTGGAGCGAAAACCAAAGCTGATCCTGGTGGATGAGCTCGCCCATACCAATGTCCGAGGAAGCCGGAATGAAAAGCGCTATCAGGATGTACGGGAGCTGCTTCGCGCAGGGATCAATGTATATACCACGATGAATATCCAGCATCTGGAAAGCCTCAATGATCTGGTAGGGAATATTACGAATATAGAAGTAAAAGAGCGTGTTCCTGACAGTGTGTTTGATCAGGCAGATCAGGTAGAGGTGATAGATATTGAGCCGGAAGACCTGATCGAGCGTATGAAAGAAGGAAAGATCTACGGTCCGGTGCAGGCAGAACGGGCGCTGGAGAATTTTTTCCGAAGAGAAAAGCTGGTGGCACTGCGAGAAATTGCACTTCGAAGAAGTGCGGACCGGGTGAACCGGATTGCGGAGGAAGAGAGAAATATTCTGGGAAATACCGGCTATCATACCGGAGAACATATACTGGCATGTATTTCCGCTGCGCCATCCAGCGCCAAGGTGATCCGTACAGCAGCCAGACTTTCCTATGCTTTTCATGCCCAGTTTACGGCACTTTATGTGGAAACACCTGCCATGCAGGAAGCGGGAGAGAAGACGAAACAAACCTTAAAAAGCCATCTGGAACTGGCAAAGGCGCTGGGAGCAAAAATCGTAACGGTGTATGGTGAGGATGCAGCGTATCAGATTGCGGAATACGCGATCGTGAGCAATGTCTCTAAAGTGGTCATGGGAAGAACAAACCACAGGGGAATCTGGCGCAGGCCTAGGATCGAAGTGATGGAGAAGCTGACCCATATGGCGCCCAATATTGATGTCTATATTATTCCGGATATCCGGAAGGCAACGCATAAAAGAGAGGTGCAGATCCAAAGGCGCAGAAAAACGAGCTGGAAAAACGTGTTTCTGGATCTGGCTGAAATTACAGGAGTGATGGCAGTTGCAACACTTGCAGCTTACGTGCTGTGGCTTTTCAGACTGCCGGAATCCAACATTATCATGATTTATATTCTGGGGATTCTGCTGTCCTCTTATATTGCAAATAAGAAAATTTATGCGCTGTATTCTTCTTTGATCAGTGTGTTTGCATTTAATTTTTTCTTTACGGAACCATATTTCAGTCTGAAGGCATATGACAAAGGATATCCGACTACGTTTGTGATGTTGTTTCTGGTGGGATTGTTCACAGCGACACTGACAAGGAGACTGAAACAGCAGAGCAGAGAAAGTGCCAAAAAGGCATATCGGACGGAGATTCTGCTCGAGAACAGTCAGAAGCTTCGAAGATGTAAATCGAAACAGGAAGTGTGGACTCAGGTGGCCGGGCAGGCAGGAAAGCTTTTAAATCTGTCTCTGATCATTTATCCGATGGAAGGATCTCGGATGTCAGATACGCCGCTTTTGTTTCCAAGAAAAGGGATGGATATGCTGCATCTGAAAACTTGTATCAACCGGCAGGAGCTGGCAGTGGCACAGTGGGTGGCGGCGAATCATCATCGTGCGGGAGCATGTACGCACACACTGCCTGACGCCAAAGCCATGTATCTTCCGATCCAGGATGCAAGAGACGTCAAAGGTGTGATGGGAATCCTTCTGGAGGAAAGGCGGCCGATCCAGGAGTTTGAATACGGACTTTTAATCGCGATGCTCAATGAAACAGGAGTAAAGCTGCAGGATACATTTCTGGAATGAAAAGAGTGACTTACCTCCATAAATGTGATAAAGTTAGAGTGTTGTCAAAAAGACAGCAGAATCTAATGAAAGACAATGGAGTTAGCATATGAACCTGTTAAATATTGAACATATCAGTAAAATATATGGAGAAAAAATAATTTTTGATGACGCGTCTTTTGGAGTGCAGGAGGGAGACAAGATTGGGATCGTTGGGATCAACGGGACCGGCAAGACGACTCTTCTGCGGATGATCGCGGGAACAGAGGTGCCGGATGATGGACAGATCATCCGGCAGAATGGCATGAAGATTGCCCATCTGACTCAGAATCCCGTATTTCCGGAAGGCGCGACTATTTTATCTTATGTGCAGAGTGTGGCAGAAGATATGGAGTGGAGAGTACAGAGCAATCTGAATACACTCGGAATCACAGATCATACAATGAAGATTGAGCATCTTTCCGGCGGACAGAAGAGAAGAGTGGCAATGGCAAAGGTTCTGGCAGAGGACTTTGATCTGCTTCTTCTGGACGAGCCCACCAATCATCTGGATGGAGAAATGATCTCCTGGCTGGAAGGGTATCTGCGGGCATACCGTGGAACGGTCATTATGGTCACACATGACCGCTATTTTCTGGATCAGGTCACAAACCGGATTCTGGAGATCAGCCATGGAAAGATGTACAGCTATGATGCCAATTACACAACGTTCCTGGAACTGAAAGCCCAGAGGGAGGAGATGGAACTGGCATCCGAGCGAAAACGGCAGAGCATCCTGCGTATGGAGCTGGAATGGGCAAAACGAGGATGCCGGGCAAGAACAACGAAGCAGAAAGCACGTCTGGAGCGTCTGGAAAGTCTGAAAAACGGCAGTGCTCCGGTGACAGATGATACGATCACGCTGGATTCGGTAGAAACCCGCATGGGAAAGAAGACGATGGAGCTTCACCATGTCAGTAAATCATATGGGGAAAAGGTACTGGTCAGAGATTTTTCTTATACAGTACTCAAAAATCAAAAGCTTGGAATCATCGGACCAAACGGCTGTGGAAAATCGACCCTGATCAAAATGATGGCGGGGCTGGTTCAGCCGGATTCCGGGACGATTGAAGTGGGAGAGACTGTCAAGATCGGATATTTTGCACAGGAAGAACAGGAGATGGATGACAGCCAGAGAGTCATTGACTATGTCAAAGAGATCGGCGAATATATTGTCACCAGAGATGGCAGAATCAGCGCATCGCAGCTTCTGGAGCGGTTTTTGTTTACTCCGGATATGCAATATGCGCCGATCGGGAAATTGTCGGGAGGAGAGAAAAGAAGACTGTATCTTCTGGGGATTCTGGCACAGAATATCAATCTGCTTCTGATCGATGAAGCGGGAAACTATCTGGATATTCCGACACTGACGATTCTGGAAGATTATCTGAATTCCTTTCAGGGGATTGTGATCACGATTTCCCATGACCGCTACTTTTTGGATAATGTGGTAGATCGGATTTTTGAGTTTGACGGAAACGGACATCTGCAGCAGTATGAGGGCGGATATACGGATTATCTGGAAGCGAAAAAGAAAAGAGCATCGCATGCAGTGCAGCCGGAAGAAAAGCCAGAGATGACAAAGTCCAAAAATACTGCAAAAACATGGAAACAGAACAGTCCGGTAAAATTAAAATTCTCATTTAAAGAAGCACGGGAATACGAGACAATCGATGATGATATTGCATCTCTGGAGGAACAGTTGGAGAAACTGGAGCAGGATATTCTGAAAAATGCAACAAACTCGGTAAAACTTTCCGAACTGGTACAGCAAAAAGAGGAAACACAGGCAGCGTTAGATGAAAAATGGAACGCTGGGTTTATCTTAGCGACCTGGCAGAAAAGATCGAGAGCCAGAAAAACGGACAGCCTGTTTGAAAAAAGTAAAGAAAAATGGAAAATTGTTGTTTTTGAAAAACAGGACAATGATAAGCTAATATACGAACAGAAAAAGGTACATGTATTTATGTTGTATTTTATTGACGTAAACCAAGGAAAGGAATATACTAATCCTTGCAGAAGGGAAATTGAAAAATATGGAGGTAAACGATATGAAAAAGCCTGTTTTAGTGATTATGGCAGCAGGAATGGGAAGCAGATATGGAGGGTTGAAACAGATTGACCCGGTAGATGAAGATGGACATATTATCATTGATTTTTCAATTTATGATGACAAAAAGAGCAGGATTTGAAAAAGTTGTCTTCATTATCAGAAGAGAGCACGAAGAAGACTTTAGAAAGAGTATCGGGGACAGAGTCAGCAAGTTCATGGAAGTAGAATATGTATACCAGGAACTGGAGAACCTGCCGGAAGGATTTTCTGTACCGGAAGGAAGAACGAAGCCTTTTGGAACAGGACATGCGATTTTGAGTTGTAAAGATGTAGTGGATGGTCCGTTTGCCGTGATCAATGCAGATGATTACTATGGAGTCAATGCATATAAGATGATCTATGACTATCTTTCATCAGGAGAAGACAATGAGAAGTACCGTTATGCAATGGTTGGATATATGCTGAGTAATACGCTGACAGAGAACGGATATGTTTCCCGTGGAATCTGTGACACAGATGAGAATCAGTGCCTGACAGGTATTACAGAGCGTACACACATCGAGAAGACAAAAGACGGAGCAGCATTTACAGAGGATGATGGCAAGACATGGGTTCCTGTAGCATTGGATACGACAGTTTCCATGAACCTGTTTGGATTTACTGAGAGTATGTTAAAGGAACTGGAGAGCAGATTTTCCGCATTTTTGACAGAGAATCTGGAGAAGAATCCGATGAAATGCGAATACTTTCTTCCGGCAGTCGTAGGCGATCTGATCGGAGAAGGAAAAGCCGAAGTAAAAGTGCTCAAATCAGCAGACAGATGGTATGGAGTTACATATAAAGAAGATAAAGAAACAGTTGTGAATGCAATCCGCAGTATGAAAGAGGAAGGAATCTATCCGAAAAATCTGTGGAAATAAATAATTGCAGGAAAAGCAGAATCAGAAAGGAGTCAGATCATGGCAATTTTAGTAGCAGGCGGAGCCGGATATATCGGCAGCCACACATGTGTGGAACTTTTGGAACGTGGATATGAGGTAGTAGTAGTAGACAATCTTTACAATTCCAGTGAAGTTGCGCTGGAAAGAGTGCAGGAGATCACTGGAAAAACTTTGAAATTTTACAAAGGAGATATTTTAAACAGAGAAGATCTGGAGCCGATCTTTGAAAATGAAGAGATCGAGGCAGTGATCAACTTTGCAGGACTCAAAGCAGTCGGAGAATCTGTAGAAAAGCCTTGGGAATACTATCACAACAACATTACAGGAACATTGATTCTTTGTGATGTGATGAGAAAACACGGATGCAAGAACATGATCTTCAGTTCTTCCGCAACAGTATACGGAGATCCGGCAGAGATCCCGATCACAGAAAAGTGTCCGAAAGGAGAAATCACCAACCCATACGGACGTACAAAAGGAATGTTGGAGCAGATTCTGACAGATCTTCACACAGGAGATCCGGAGTGGAATATTATGCTGCTTCGTTACTTTAACCCGATCGGGGCACACAAATCCGGAAAGATTGGAGAAGATCCGAAAGGAATCCCGAACAATCTGGTGCCATATATTGCACAGGTTGCAGTTGGAAAACTGGATCGTCTGGGAGTGTTTGGCGATGACTACAATACACCGGATGGAACAGGTGTCAGAGATTATATCCATGTAGTCGATCTGGCGATCGGTCATGTAAAAGCGATCGAGAGAATGAAGAAAGCGAAAGGTGTTCACATTTACAACCTGGGAACAGGCGTTGGATACAGCGTACTGGATGTCGTGAAAGCATACGAAAAAGCATGCGGCAAGGAGATTCCGTATGAAATCAAACCTCGCCGTGCCGGTGATATTGCAACATGCTACTGTGATGCTGCAAAAGCGAAGGAAGAGCTTGGATGGGTGGCAGAACGCGGAATTGAAGAGATGTGTGAAGATTCCTGGAGATGGCAGTCTGCAAATCCGGATGGATACAGATCATAAAGCAAGATAAGAGAAGGAAGATGTACTGTGTGTGGTGCATCTTCCTTTTTCGATTACTTTTTGTTGGCCCGGTAGTCAGATGCCAGAATTCCATATACACAGGCATCTACAATTCCTTTGTTATTCCAGTCGGCTTGTCTTAAAGTGCCTCATAAATCAGGCCGCATTTTTGCATGACTTTTCCGGAATTTGGATTTTGGGGATCGTGCCAGGTTTCAATTCGGTTTACTTTTACTTCTTCAAAAAGAAAGGCAATGACTGCTGTAAAGGCTTCGCTTGTAAATCCGCAGTGCCACCAGCGGCTGCCAAGGCAGTATCCGATATGAACTTTTTCTGTTTTTTCATTTAGTTCAATTACAGAAATGGTACCGATAGGTTCGCCGATTTCTTTTGGAATAATGGCCCATTGGTAAAAGTCTGGTTTTTCGTACTCCAAAAGCCAACTTTCCAGAACTCGTTTGGTGATGTCAATGCTTTTGTGCGTTGGCCATCTTAAAAATTCGGTTACTTTTTCGTCACTGGTCCAGTTATGAAAGATCGCAGAAAGATCATCCGCAGTAAACTTTCTTAAAATCAGTCGTTCTGTCTCAATGGTTTTTGTTCCTTGATGCTCCATATATAAGTCCTCCTTCGCGTATCAATTCTGCTGTTTTTGTTTCGAGCAGTATACCATAAAAGGTGCTGATTTTAAAGGGAAATATTTTGGATATAGTTGCCTGGATATAGAAGAAACAAGTATAATAAAAGAATGGAAGTGTTGCCGGAATGGTTTGGGCTTCCTGAATCCAGATATGTGATGAATATTTGAAGGAGGAATCAGGGTGAAGGACTGGTTTACGGTAGAAAAAATTGATGAAGATACATATGCAATTAGTGAATATCAGCACTGGGAAGAAACACATTGTTATCTGTTGTGTGGCACGAAAAGAGCACTTCTGATTGATACAGGTTTGGGAGTGGCTAATATCAAAGAAGTTGTTGATAAATTGACAATGCTTCCAATCTTTGTTGTAACGACTCATGTTCACTGGGATCATATAGGAGGATATCAATATTTTGAAAATATTGGCGTCCACATTTTGGAGAAAGATTGGATATCAGAGAAATTTCCGATATCGCTGCAGCAGGTGAAAAGGAATCTGACCTGCCGGGAGTGTCAGTTTCCAGAAGAATTTGATTTGGAAAAGTATCAGTTATTTCAAGGAGATGTGCAGAGTACGTTTTCTGATGGGGAAATTTTCAATCTGGGAGAACGAACGGTGCAAGTTGTTCATACCCCGGGACATTCACCGGGACATCACAGCTTTTCGATTTCAACAGATTTGGCAGACAGGATTGAAAGTGCATGCAGAAAATTAGACAAAGAAAAGAAGTGGAAACAGGGAAGCGGAATCTTTGATTTTGGAGATTTTAAAATTCATCTTTAATAAAATACAAAAAGGAGAAGCGTAGATGATCATTGAAGGAAATGAAAAAGAAAAGGCAGCCATGGCAGAATTTCATAAGGGCAACCGAAAGGAAGGGCTTCGATTACAGGAGGAGTTTGCTGCAGCCTTTCGAGAAGAATATAAAGAGAAAGATCACTGTCCGTGTAAAAAGGCCTGCCGTTATCATGGAAACTGTAAAGAGTGCGTGGCAATTCACAGGGCACACCAGGAGCATGTTCCCAATTGCATGAGAGAATTGATCAACAAGAAACTCAAAGGATTGTCAGAACTGACGGAGCATACGATCGCATATGAAATTGAACCTCCGAAAGAGATATTGAGGAAGGAAGCTCAATAAAACAAATTGATAGAGGCACTTTTACACTTTATCGAAAAAAAGCTTGACAACGGAAGTGCGCTTTGCTAATATAATAAAAAACAGAACGCACTCGGTTTTTAAAAGAAGGTGGGAAACAAAGTATGAGAAAACAGGTTTATTCTCTTTTGGTCGATAACAATCCGGGTGTTCTGAGCAGAATTGCAGGTCTGTTCAGCCGAAGAGGATACAGTATCGACAGTATTACAGCCGGAACGACGGCAGATCCGAGATTTACCAGAATTACAGTGGTGGCATCCGGAGACGAGCTGATTTTATCGCAGATTGAAAATCAGGTCAGAAAACTGGAAGATGTCATTGAGATCAAGCTGTTAAAGGATGGAGAATCTGTATTTCGCGAACTGATTATGATAAAGGTTCGCGTGACAGCAGCACAGAGAGGTGAGATCAATTCCATTGCGGATATTTTCCGTGCGAAGATCGTGGATGTACAGGAGGAGTCCATGATCATCGAACTGACAGGGACACAGTCCAAACTGGAAGGCTTTATGAACCTTCTGAAAGGGTATGAGATTCTGGAACTGGCAAGAACCGGTATCACAGGATTGTCCAGAGGCTGTGAAGATGTTACATATATTGGCTAGATGAAAACAGTATGCTAAAGGCAGGAGCCTTTAACTATAAAAACAGAAAACTGCGGCAGTGCAGAAAATTTAGGAGGAATGAAAAATGGCAGCAAAACTTTATTATCAGGAAGATTGTAACCTTTCCGTATTAGAGGGACAGACAATTGCGATTATCGGATATGGAAGTCAGGGACACGCACATGCATTGAATTTAAAGGAATCCGGATGCAACGTCATCATCGGACTTTACGAAGGCAGCAAATCCTGGGCAAAAGCAGAAGCACAGGGATTTGAAGTATTTACAGCAGCAGAGGCAGCGAAAAAAGCAGATGTGATCATGATTCTGATCAATGATGAAAAACAGGCTGCAATGTATAAAAATGATATTGAGCCGAACCTGGAAGAAGGAAACATGCTGATGTTTGCACATGGTTTTGCGATCCATTTCGGACAGATCGTACCTCCTGCAAATGTAGATGTTACGATGATCGCGCCAAAAGCACCGGGACATACAGTAAGAAGTGAATATCAGGCAGGTAAGGGAACTCCTTGTCTGGTAGCAGTAGAGCAGGATTACACAGGAAAAGCACTGGATCGTGCACTTGCATATGGTCTTGCGATCGGTGGAGCAAGAGCAGGACTTCTGGAGACAGATTTCAGAACAGAGACAGAGACAGACCTTTTCGGAGAGCAGGCAGTACTTTGCGGTGGTGTATGCGCATTGATGCAGGCAGGATTCGAGACACTGTGTGAAGCGGGATACGATCCAAGAAATGCATACTTTGAGTGTATCCATGAGATGAAACTGATCGTAGATCTGATCTATCAGTCCGGATTTGCAGGAATGAGATACTCTATTTCCAATACAGCAGAATATGGTGATTACATTACAGGACCAAAGATCATCACAGAAGATACAAAGAAAGCAATGAAAAAAATTCTTTCCGATATTCAGGATGGAACATTTGCAAAAGACTTCCTGCTTGATATGTCACCAGCCGGTGGTCAGGCACACTTCAGAGCAATGAGAAAACTGGCATCTGAACATCCATCAGAAAAAGTAGGAGCAGAAATCAGAAAACTCTACAGCTGGAGTGATGAAGATAAACTGATCAACAACTAAGGACAGTGAAAGGCGGAAAGCTGCTCACCCCAATAAGAACAGCCAGATATTGTGCTTGCACAAGTATCTGGCTGTTCTTGTTGAGCAGTCGGCGTGAGGAGGCGTGCAAAAGGAAATACTATGGAAAGAGAAAATGATTTCAGTCAGGGAAGCATTGCAAAGAATATTTTAAATCTTGCAGTTCCCATGACGCTGGCACAACTGATCAATGTCCTGTACAGTGTGGTAGACAGAGTCTATATCGGACACTTACAGGGCGTATCTGCGAATGCACTGACGGGAATTGGTCTGGCACTTCCGATTATTACAATCATCACGGCATTTGCTAATTTATTTGGAATGGGAGGAGCACCCCTTTGTTCCATTGCAAGAGGCAGCCATGAAGAAGAAAAGGCAGAGAAGGTGATGGGAAATTCGTTTTCGATGCTTCTTTTCACAGGGGGACTTCTGATGGGAATCTGTCTTATATTCCGAAAAACGCTGTTGTATCTGTTTGGAGCGAGCAGTGCGACATTTCCGTATGCAAACGCATACATCAGTATCTATCTGTGCGGAACCGTGTTTGTCATGATCAGTCTGGGGATGAATCAGTTCATCAATTCTCAGGGATTTGGGAAAATCGGAATGCTCACGGTAATGCTTGGCGCATTTACCAATATTGTGCTGGATCCGATCCTGATTTTCGGACTGGATATGGGAGTACAGGGAGCAGCTCTTGCAACGGTGATCTCCCAGGGATTATCTGCAGCCTGGGTGATGAAGTTTCTGACAGGGAAGAAAGCGATTCTTCGACTCTCCAAAAGAGCAATGCATCTGGAGTGGAAGCTTGTAAAAGAAATCATCTTTCTGGGAACATCGGGATTTGTGATGTCTGTTACAAACGGGTTTGTACAGATTGTGTGTAATGCAACGCTCTAGAGGTACGGGGGTGATATTTACGTTGGGATTATGACAGTGATCAACTCGGTGCGGGAAATTGTGACAATGCCGGTGACAGGACTGACGGCGGCATCGCAGCCTGTGATTGGATATAATTACGGGGCAGGGTGTTATCAGAGAGTAAAATCTGCAATCCGTTTTACGGCGGTCGGATGTATTGTTTTTACAACGGTTGTCTGGGCAGTGTTATTTTTAGAACCTCGTTTCTTTCTTCAGATGTTTACCAAAGAACCGGGAATTTTGCAGTACGGTGTTTCTGCCATGCGGATCTATTTTTGTGGAATCTTTATGATGGCGCTGCAGTTTGCGGGACAGTCTACAGCGGTTGCGTTAAACCGTGCGAAACAGGCCGTCTTTTTTTCTCTGTTTCGAAAGGTCATCATTGTCATTCCGTTGACCATGCTGCTTCCAATGATCGGAAATCTGGGGACAGATGGAGTGTTTTGGGCAGAACCGATTTCCAATGTTATTGGCGGTACGGCATGTTTTGTAACCATGTTGCTTACAATCTGGCCAAAGCTGAGAGAAGGAAGTTGCTGTTCGCAGTAACAGAAAAAATCGATAATATGGCAAAAAAAGAAATTGACAATCAAAGGGACACTGACTATAATGAATTTATATCAGGTGTGTAACTGTACGGCAGGCATTAACCTTACATGGACTTTATTTTAGATGTTTATGTGGGTTGGTGTCTTTTTTTGTTTTTCTCTGGAAATAGGATGCACGGGCATGAAATCTGAAATACTATCCATCAAGATCAAATGCATCAAAAACAGAGAAAAGGAGAAGTGGAAAATGAAAGACAAGATTTTTGGTGTTTTACAGCGAATCGGAAGATCCTTTATGCTTCCGATCGCGATTCTTCCGGTAGCAGGTCTGCTGCTGGGAATTGGAAGTTCTTTTACGAATGAGACAACCATTGCAACGTATGGATTTCAAAAGATATTGGGAGACGGTACAGTGCTCCATGCACTTCTTACGATCATGAACAAGGTCGGAAGTGCGGTGTTCGATAATCTGCCGCTGATTTTCGCGGTAGGTGTAGCGATCGGAATGGCGAAAAAGGAGAAAGAAGTATCTGCACTGTCTGCACTGATTGCATATTTTGTAATGAATGTAGCGATCAATGGTATGCTTGTAGTAAACGGAGAAATCACGGCAGACGGAGAAATCGCAAAAAATGTGCTGGAAGGAACCGTTGCTTCTGTCTGCGGGATACAGTCTCTTCAGATGGGAGTATTCGGCGGTATTATCGTAGGGCTTGGTGTTGCGGCGCTGCATAATCGGTTTCACAAGATCGTGCTCCCGAACGCATTGTCATTTTTCGGCGGTTCCCGGTTTGTGCCGATCATTTCTACAATTGTATACATGTTTGTAGGTATCGGAATGTACTTTATCTGGCCTCCGGTCCAGAATGGAATTTACGCTTTGGGTGGTCTGGTCACAGGAAGCGGATATGTGGGAACGTTGATTTTCGGTATTATCAAACGTGCGCTGATCCCATTTGGACTGCATCATGTATTTTATATGCCGTTCTGGCAGACTGCCGTGGGAGGCAGCATGGAAGTTGCCGGACAGATGGTACAGGGAGGTCAGAATATCTTCTTTGCCCAGCTGGCGGATTCAGCCAATGTAGTGCATTTCAGCGCAGATGCGACCAGATATTTTTCCGGTGAGTTTATCTTTATGATCTTTGGACTTCCGGGTGCAGCTCTTGCAATGTACCGCTGTGCAAAGTCGGAAAAGAAAAAAGCGGCAGGTGGATTGTTGCTTTCCGCAGCATTGGCTTGTATGCTTACAGGTATCACAGAGCCATTAGAGTTTTCCTTCCTGTTTGTAGCACCGGCATTGTTTGCTGTTCAGGTTGTACTGGCAGGTTCGGCTTATATGATCGCGCATATGCTGAATATCGCAGTAGGACTGACATTCTCCGGTGGATTTTTGGATTTCTTCCTGTTTGGTATTTTGCAGGGAAATGAGAAGACAAGCTGGATGCGGGTGATTCCGGTGGGAATTATTTACTTTATTTTGTATTATGTGATTTTTACGTTCCTGATCAAAAAATTTGATTTTAAGACACCGGGACGTGAAGACGATGATACAGCGACAAAGCTGTATACAAAAGCAGATGTCAATGCAAGAAAAGAAAGCAGTAAAAAAGGAGATGCAGGAGCAGCTGCAGATCCTGTCAGTGCTATGATTACAGAAGGTCTTGGTGGAAAGAGCAATATCAGTGATGTGGATTGCTGTGCCACAAGACTTCGTATCACAGTAAAGGATGCAGGAAAGGTAAAAGATGAGATCCTCAAGCAGACAGGATCCAGAGGAATTGTAAAAAAAGGCCAGGGAGTACAGGTAATCTATGGGCCGCATGTAACTGTGATCAAAGCGAATCTGGAGGACTATCTGGAAACCGCAGAAGATATGCCTCTGGGAGAAACAACTGCTTTCGCAGAAGAAGCAGCTTCTGAACCGGAAGAGGTGCAGACTACAAGTTCAAAAGAGCAGGATTCAGAGAAAAAAGTAAAGGAAACTGTGATCATATCCAGCCCGATTACGGGAAATGCAGTGGAGCTTTCAGAGGTTCCGGATGAGGGATTTGCCGGAAAAATGATGGGAGACGGAGCAGCAGTAATTCCGACAGACGGGATGATCCTTGCGCCGGAAGACGGTGAGGTTGTGTTTGTGTTTGAGACCAAGCATGCGCTGGGATTCCAGACAGATTCCCAAATGGCACTTCTGCTGCATATCGGAATCGATACAGTGCACTGAACGGACAGGGATTTGAAGTTTTTGTGGAAAACGGACAGAAAGTGAAAAAAGGGGAGCCGTTGATGAAAATCGATATTTCCTATCTGAAAGAACATGCACCGTCTCTTTGTTCACCGGTTCTGTGTACAGAATTAGGAGACAATCAGAAGGTTCGTCTTTTGAAAGAAGGAGAGATAAAGGCGGGAGAACCATTGTTTGCCGTGGATGTTTATGAAGCATAGTATTGATTGCGGAAAATGTTACTGTCCGCATCAATCACCAACCGAAAAATAAAAAAATGAGCGGACCGTTCAGGTCCGCTTTACTTTTTGGCAATATTTTGATACCCTGTTATCAGAAAACAAAAACCGGGGGAATGTCATGTACAGAGTAAGTAAAGTGTTGAATAACAATGGCGTGATCGCGATTAATATGGAAGAAAATATAGAATATGTGCTGCTGGGAAAAGGAATTGGTTTTGGGAAAAAATCAGCCAGAGATTTGAAGCGCCGGATAACTGCACCCGGTATTCTTTGAAAGAAGATACGGAACGGGGGAGTGCAAAAGAACTGGCAAAAAGCATTTCTCCGGAATATCTGGAGATCGCAGATGAAATTCTGCAAAAAGCAGAGATGAAATTTGGCACGATTGACAGGAGAATCCTGTTTCCGCTGGCAGATCATATTTCTTTTGCAGCAGATCGTATCTTAAGTGGGGAACAGATCAGTAATCCATTGACAGAGGACATCAGGGTATTGTTCCACAGCGAGTATGAGGTTGCATCCCAATTAAAAGAAATTCTTCAGAAAAGACTGGGAATTGAGATTGATGCACATGAAATCGGATATGTAGCGCTTCATATTCACTCAGCAATCGAGGATGAGAGTGTATCGGCAGCAATGCAGATGGCAGGAGCAATCCGGGAATGTGTGCAGGTTCTGGAGCGGGAAAGTGGAAAAAAGATCGATGTCATGTCTCTTGCATATAACCGTCTGATGAATCATGTGAAATACATGGTTATGCGGGCAGTGCGGGGAGAGAGCATCAAGTTGGATATGAATGAATATATGGAAGAAAAACATCCGGAGTCATTTGCGCTGGCAGCAGCGATCTGTGAAAAAATTGAACGCGGCTGCAAGATCAGGCTGGAAAAAATGGAAGTCGGTTACCTGGCAATGCATATTGAACGTGTCTACCTGGATACATTAGGCGCGCAGAATGAAGAATAAAACGAAATATTCAGAATTTAATGAAAAATCAAATGAAATATGCTAAAATAATGTCATAACTTACACGAAAATCTTTCAATGAGAGGAGTGGATACTATGACAGAAGAATTTGTAAACCTTCGTTCCAGAAAAAATCCGAAAGCACGTATCAAATTGATGGGTGGACATTTTGCGACGATGAATTCGCACGTGAACACGTATATTGATATGTCTACTGTCAAGACACGGCATAATAATGCAAGAGAGACGGCAGCTACATTGGCAGAAGAGTACAAAACCGGTACTATGGTAGAAACCATCGTATGTCTGAAAAATACAGAAGTGATCGGCGCATTTATGGCAGAACATCTGGCGGATACAGGCAGGATTTCCATGAGTGCAGGAAATAATATTTCGGTTGTGACACCGGAGTTTGATACCATGGGACAGATACTGTTTCGGGACAGTAACCAGCGTATGATCGAAGGGAAGCAGGTACTGATCCTGACAGATTCTGTGACGACCGGTGCTTTGCTTGCAAAAGCCGTGGAAGCAGTGCTGTATTACGGTGGACGTGTATGTGGTATCTGTGCAGTATTCAGTGCGGTCAACCGGGCAGCAGGTATGGATGTCAGGTCAATCTTTACGGTTTCTGATCTGCCGGATTATAAAGGATATGCAGCCAAAGACTGCCCGCTGTGCAGGGAGGGGCAGAAACTGGATGGAATTGTCAATACATTCGGTCTTGTAAAATTCTGATCTGCTTCAGAATGCGGGAGCATAAACAAAAAAGACATTCGCCATGACGGTAGCGGATGTCTTTTTATGATTCATATTTATATCAAAAATTAAGCAATTCCGTTTACAGCTTTTGTAAGACGGGAAATCTTTCTGGAAACAGTTTTTTTGTGGTAAACACCTTTGCTTCCTGCTTTGCTGATCTCTCCGATTGCTGCTTTGAGAGCTGTTTTTGCAGCTTCCATATCTTTCTGAGCAACTGCAGCTTCTACTTTCTTTACAGAAGTCTTTACTCTTGATTTGATTGCTTTGTTTTTAGCAGCTTTTGTTTCGTTAACTAAAATTCTTTTTTTAGCAGATTTAATGTTAGCCAATCTGTACACCTCCAAATAGTATGAAATATTTTCAAATAGTGAATTCATAATCCCGCCAGACTCGGACACGGACGTTCTAACGGAACATACTCATTTATTTTATTCCAACTGGTCAGGGTTGTCAATACATATTTCTCAAATTATTGGAAATATTATCGGCAAATGGAGAAAAAGCGAGGTTGAGCGAAAATGTTGGAAAAGTATAGTGTTCGTACAGATTTGGCACTGGAGGAAAAGGAGCGTTTTGAGTCGGATCATGTCGAGATACAGGGAGTGATTCTGGAGGAGGACTATGATAAGGAAAAAGAAATCCGGATCACCCGGGTAAAGATTGAGACGGAAAAAGGTGCAAAAGCAATGGGGAAACCGGTGGGTACCTACATTACATTAGAAGCGCCGAATATGGCAGTGCCGGACACAGACTACCATAGAGAGGTTTCAGAGAAAATTGCGGGATTTGTGCAGGAGCTCTTAAAAGCGCAGAATGTAAAAACAGAAGAACTTTCCGTTCTGATTGTAGGGCTCGGAAACCGTCAGGTGACACCGGATGCGCTTGGTCCTTATGTGACAGACAATCTGTGTGCGACAAGGCATATTGTCAAGGAGTACGGAAAATATGCGATGGGAATGCAGCATGTGAATCTGGTCAGCACACTGGCTCCGGGTGTGATGGGACAGACGGGAATGGAAACTGTAGAGGTGGTCCGTGGTGTGGTAAAAGAAACGAAACCGGATCTTGTGATTGCAGTGGATGCGCTGGCAGCAAGAAACAGTCGGAGATTAAACCGTACGATCCAGATCGCAGATACCGGAATCCATCCGGGTTCCGGAGTGGGAAATCACAGAAACGGAATTACCAGAGAATCCATCGGAGTTCCGGTGATCGGGATCGGAGTTCCGACAGTTGTGGATGCGGCAACCATTGTCAATGATACGATGGAGAACCTGATTTTGGCGCTGGAATCTTCTGAGGCATTAAAAAGTGTGGGGGAAGTGCTCCGTTCTTACAATGCGGCAGAAAAGTATGAACTGATCAAAGAACTGATCGCTCCGCATTTAAACGGGATGTTTGTGACGCCAAAAGACGTGGATGAAATGGTGAAACAGATCAGCTATACGATTTCGGAAGGTTTAAATCTGCTTTTTCTAACGCAGAAGAGTCATAAAAGGAAAATTTGTCTCATATAAATACCCCAGGTGTGTTGGCAGAAATCGTGCAAAGGACTGGTGTGGATATGAAGAGAGAACAAAGCCGGGCATGGATGCTGATGGCAGTGCTTGTGCTTCTGGCGGCCTGATCGGAGGAAAAGAATTTTGGAGGGCATTCAGATATGAAAGCAGGCAGGTGTTACAGGAGTATACGGAAAAGATGTACATGCCCGGGGTGGCCTATCAGAGAGCGGATGAGACCAGAAGTTCGAAAGACTGGTTTCGGGAAAAAGCACTTTCCTGGCTGCCTTTGGTAAAATATGTTTCTGACAGGGAGAATCTGGAGCAGGAAGTGGAGGATGAGGAGACGCTGGCGAAAATACTGGAGAAGCAGGCCAACGATGAAAGCGTTGTGGATGCAGATGGGAATCTGGTGGGAGAGAGCAAGACTGCGGAAGTGCCGGCAAATCTGGGGGAGAACAAATCTTCCATCGATATGTCGATTGAAAGACTGCGGGACTTTGACTATCTTTTGAGCAATTTTTATACGGTAGACAGTTCTACGATGATCGGACCGGAGCAGTTGAATGCAGATGATCTTCTTGGAAGGAGCATGAAGATCGACCGGAAGCAGAAGGGGCCGAAAATTTTAATTTTTCACACCCATTCCCAGGAAGAATTTGCAGATTCCATTCCCGGTGACCCCTCTACCAGTATTGTAGGAATCGGGGATTATCTGACAGAACTTTTGAATCAGAAAGGAATTGAAACAATTCATGATAAAGGTGTCTATGACATCATCAACGGACAGCTGGACAGAAGCAACGCGTATGAGTATGCAGAGGCAGGTGTGCGCCCGATTCTGGAAGCAAATCCGACCATTGAGGTAGCCATTGATCTGCACAGAGATGGTGTGGCAGAGGGGACACATCTTGTGACCGAGGTGAATGGAAAGCCGACAGCGAAGATCATGTATTTTAACGGACTGAGCAGAACACGGGCAAACGGAGATATCACCTATCTGCCAAATCCGTACATTCAGGATAATCTTGCCTTTTCTCTTCAGATGGAACTGGCATCTGAGAGGATGTTTCCCGGATTTGCCAGACACATTTATCTGCGTGCGTACCGCTATAATCTGCATCTGCTTCCAAAATCTCTTCTGATCGAGGCAGGGGCCCAGACCAATACGGTGCAGGAGATGAAAAACGCCATGGAAGTACTGGCGGAGACGTTGTGTCAGGTGATCGGATAAGAACGTACTTTCGAAAAAAGTGTTTGAAAAAAGAAGGAAAACATGATATTCTGAACGTTAGCGACAAATGGAAGAAGTTTGTATTAGGAGAGAAAATATGGGAAAAAGCAATACATATGATGCGGACAGTATTTCTGTTCTGGAAGGGTTGGAGGCTGTACGCAAAAGACCTGGAATGTATATTGGAAGTGTCTCGACAAAAGGACTCAACCATCTGATCTATGAGATTGTGGACAATGCAGTGGATGAGCATCTGGCGGGATTTTGTAAAAATATTCATGTGACACTGGAAAAGGACGGTTCTGCTACGGTGGAGGATGACGGACGAGGCGTTCCGGTGGGGATGCATCAGAAAGGAATCTCTGCGGCACGTCTTGTATATACGACATTGCATGCAGGCGGAAAATTTGACGATAGTGCCTATAAGACGAGCGGAGGACTGCACGGTGTTGGTTCTTCGGTTGTCAATGCGCTGTCCGTTTATATGGATGTGCAGATCAGCAGAGAGGGATATATTCACCACGACCGCTATGAGCGCGGAGTTCCAGTGGTGGAGTTGGAGGATGGACTGCTTCCAACCATCGGAAAGACAAGAAAGACCGGAACCAAGGTCAATTTTTTACCGGACGATACGATTTTTGAGAAGACAAAATTCCGGGCAGAGGAAGTGAAAAGTCGTCTTCATGAAACTGCTTATCTCAATCCCGAGCTGACGATTGTATTTGATGACAAACGTCCGGATTCGCAGGAACATATTGAATATCATGAACCGGATGGAATTCTGGGATTTATCCGGGATCTGAATCAGAAAAAGGAAGTGCTTCACGATCCGATCTACTTCAAGGGAACAGCAGAAGGAATCGAAGTCGAAGCGGCATTTCAGTATGTCAATGAGTTCCATGAGAACGTGCTGGGATTTTGCAACAATATTTACAATGCAGAAGGGGGAACCCATCTGACCGGATTTAAGACAACATTTACGACGGTCATGAATCAATATGCCAGAGAGCTTGGTATTTTAAAAGAGAAGGATTCGAATTTTACAGGAGCAGATATCCGAAACGGGATGACCGCGATTATTTCCATCAAGCATCCGGATCCGCGGTTTGAAGGGCAGACCAAGACAAAGCTGGACAACCCGGATGCAGCAAAAGCCACCGGAAAAGTGACCGGAGATGAAATTGTTCTGTATTTTGACCGGAACGTAGAGACGCTGAAAAAAGTATTGTCCTGTGCGGAGAAGGCTGCAAAGATCCGAAAGACGGAGGAAAAGGCGAAGACGAATCTTCTGACAAAGCAGAAATATTCGTTTGACAGCAATGGGAAACTGGCAAACTGTGAGAGCCGGGATGCAAAAAAATGTGAGATTTTTATCGTAGAGGGAGATTCTGCGGGCGGTTCGGCAAAGACAGCCAGAAACCGGAACTACCAGGCAATCCTGCCGATCAGAGGAAAGATCCTGAATGTGGAGAAGGCCAGCATTGACAAGGTGCTTGCCAACGCAGAGATCAAGACCATGATCAATGCATTTGGATGTGGATTTTCCGAAGGATACGGCAATGATTTTGACATTACAAAGCTTCGCTATGACAAGATCATCATTATGGCAGATGCGGATGTGGATGGAGCCCATATTTCGACATTGCTTCTGACGCTATTCTACCGGTTCATGCCGGAATTGATCTACGAGGGGCATGTCTATATTGCAATGCCGCCGCTTTATAAAGTGATGCCGAAAAAAGGAGAGGAAGAGTACCTGTATGATGACAAAGCTCTGGAAAAGTACCGGAGGACACATGACGGTGGATTTACTCTTCAGAGATACAAAGGTCTTGGAGAGATGGATGCAGATCAGCTTTGGGAAACGACGCTGAATCCGGAAACCCGGATTTTGAAGCTGGTAGAGATCGAGGATGCCAGAATGGCCTCCGGTGTGACGGAGATGCTGATGGGTACGGAAGTCCCGCCGAGAAGGGCGTTTATTTACGAAAATGCAACAGAGGCAGAACTGGATATATAGCAGAAGTTCAGGCTTAGAGGAGAAAAGATATGAGCAGTGAATCACAGATAATCAGAACAGAATACTCGGATGTGATGCGCAAGTCCTATATTGATTATGCGATGAGTGTCATCATATCCCGTGCCCTTCCGGATGTGAGAGACGGACTGAAACCGGTACAGAGACGGACACTTTACGATATGTATGAATTAGGGATCCGCTATGACAAGCCATACCGGAAATGTGCCCGTATCGTGGGAGATACGATGGGTAAATATCATCCTCATGGTGATAGTTCCATTTATGAGTCTTTAGTGGTTATGGCACAGGAATTCAAAAAGGGAATGGTGCTGGTGGACGGACATGGAAATTTTGGTTCCATCGAAGGCGACGGAGCAGCTGCCATGCGTTATACAGAAGCACGTCTGACCAAGTTTACTCAGGAGGCATACCTTGCGGATCTGGACAAGGATATCATTGATTTCGGACCGAACTTTGATGAGACAGAAAAAGAACCTCTGGTACTTCCGGTGCGGGTTCCGAATCTTCTTATCAATGGAGCGGAAGGAATCGCAGTCGGAATGGCAACGAGTATCCCGACACACAATCTGGAGAAGTCATTGATGCGGTAAAGGCTTATATGAAAAATGACGCCATTACGACAAAACAGCTGATGAAATACATCAAAGGACCGGATTTTCCGACAGGCGGTATTGTGGTCAATAAAGATGATCTTCCTGAAATCTATGAGACCGGACAGGGGAAGATCAAGATCCGCGGAAAGGTAGAAGTAGAAGATTTAAAAGGCGGTAAAAAACAGCTTGTCATTACAGAAATTCCATATACCATGATCGGAGCCGGAATCGGAAAGTTTTTGAATGACGTCTGCAATCTTGTAGAAACAAAAAAGACAACAGATATCGTGGATATTTCCAACCAGTCTTCCAAAGAAGGAATCCGGATCGTACTGGAACTGAAAAAAGGCGCGGATGTGGAAAATCTGAAAAATATGCTCTACAAAAAGACGCGTCTGGAGGATACATTCGGAGTCAATATGCTGGCCGTGGCAAACGGAAGGCCGGAAACGCTGGGATTAAAGGCGATCATTGAGCATCATGTGGATTTTCAGTTTGAGCTGACCACGAGAAAATACAAAACGCTTCTCGCAAAAGAACTGGATAAAAAAGAAGTGCAGGAAGGTTTGATCAAAGCCTGTGACGTGATCGATCTGATCATTGAGATTCTGCGGGGAAGCAAGTCTGTCAAAGATGCCAAAGCATGTCTGACGCAGGGAATCACAGAGAACATCAAGTTTAAATCTCAGATTTCGAAAAAGATGGCGGCTATGCTCCGGTTTACGGAAAGACAGGCATCTGCAATTCTGGAAATGCGGTTGTATAAACTGATTGGTCTGGAAATTGAAGCGCTGCAGAAAGAACACGAGACAACGCTGAAAAATATTGCCCGCTATGAAGATATTTTGAATCATTATGATTCCATGGCAACGCTGATCATGGAAGAGCTGGATGCATTTAAAAAAGAGTATGGAAGAAAGCGCCGTACTGCGATTGAAAATGCAGAGGCGGGCAGTGTTTGAAGAAAAGAAAGTAGAAGAGCAGGAAGTGATCTTTTTGATGGATCGCTTCGGGTATGCGAAAACAGTGGATGTGAGTGTGTATGAGCGAAACAAAGAGGCGGCAGACAGTGAGAATAAATATGTTGTAAATTGTCTGAATACCGGAAAAATCTGTCTGTTTACGGATACCGGAAAAATGCATCAGATCAAAGTGATGGATCTGCCATATGGAAGATTCCGGGATAAAGGCGTTCCGATTGACAATGTGAGCAATTACAGCAGCAGTGAAGAACAGATTGTGACGATCTGTGACGCACAGCAGATCGCGTTTGAGAAGCTTTTGTTTGCCACAAAGCAAGGAATGATCAAGCGAGTAGACGGCAGTGAGTTCCAGGTGGCAAAACGAACCATTGCAGCAACCAAGCTCCAGGAAGAGGATGCACTGATCCATGTTGGGATGGTTCAGGAGAATCAGAATATTGTGCTGCAGACAAGAGATGGATATTTCTTAAGATTTCTGACAGCAGAGATTCCGGAAAAGAAAAAAGGTGCAGTCGGCGTGCGCGGAATCAAGCTTCAGAAAACGGATGAGCTGGAGCAGATCCATCTGTTTGAAGAGGGAACAGATACAAAAGTGAAATATGGAGAAAAAGAAGTGACCTTGAACCGTCTGAAACTGGCTAAGAGAGACGGTGTCGGGACGAAGCAGAGGAAATGATAAAAAAGTTACTGTTCACACCGGATGTTAAATATAGGTTCTGAACCGTCATGCTTGCATGTAAGGGAAAGAATCTATATTTAACATCCGGTGGAACCAGTCACCACCAATACATAAGCAATCTAGCACGAAGTGCGACACTGGAGTGCGCAAGCACGACGATTGCGCATGGATAGGTGGGGATTGGTGTGAACAGTAACATAAAAAGAACATAAATTTGATTTATCCCTTGCTTTCACCAGATAATGGTGCTATACTGTCTATAGTTACATAATCAATTCGGCAGAAGAGTGAACGAAAGTTCACTCTTCTTTGTATGATAGGGCTTTTTACATATCATGCGGTCATGCGGGAGAAGATAACGATACTGGAAAATAAAAAAGTGAGATAGAAAGGAAGTTTGACGTGTCAAGAAGAGAAGAATATGAAAAACAGACAGAAGAACTTTTAGAGCCGATCGTAGCAGAACAGGGATTCGAGCTGGTAGATGTAGAATATGTAAAAGAAGCAGGAAACTGGTATCTGAGAGCATATATCGACAAGCCGGGAGGGATCACAGTGGATGACTGCGAAGTGGTAAGCAGAAGATTTTCAGACATTCTGGATGAGAAAGACTACATCGAAGATTCCTATATTTTTGAGGTGAGCTCTCCAGGGCTTGGAAGACCTTTGAAGAAAGAAAAAGATTTTATCAGAAGCGTGGGACAGGAAGTGGAGATCCGTACGTACCGTGCGATTAACAGACAGAAAGAATTTGTTGGAATTCTGAAAGAATTTGATCAGAACACAGTGACGATCTCATATGAAGATGACAGTACACAGACATTTGAAAAAAGTGAAATTGCACTTATCCGTTTAGCGTTGGATTTTTAAATTAGGAGGAAATGAAACAATGAACACAGAATTAATGGAAGCTTTGACAATTCTTGAAAAAGAGAAGAACATCAGCAGAGATACCATGATGGATGCGATTGAAAACTCTCTCATCAGTGCCTGCAAAAACACTTCGGGACATCGGATAACATCAAGGTGATCATGAACAGAGAGACCTGTGATTATGCTGTTTACGCAGAAAAAGAAGTAGTTGAGGAAGTGTTTGATCCGGCAATCGAGATCACACTGGAAGATGCGGAAGAGATTGATTCTGCACTGCAGATCGGAGATGTTTGTCAGGTTCCGGTACAGTCCAAAGAGTTTGGACGTATTGCAACAATGAATGCGAAAAACCTGATTCTTCAGAAGATCCGCGAGGAAGAAAGAAAAGTAGTATACGATCAGTATTTTGAAAAAGAGAAAGACATTGTAACAGGTATTGTGCAGCGTTATGTTGGCAAAAATATCAGTGTCAATCTGGGTAAAGCAGATGCCATGCTCACAGAAAATGAGCAGGTCAAAGGAGAAGTGTTTAAACCGACAGACCGCATTAAATTGTACATTGTAGAAGTGAAGAACACTCCGAAGGGACCAAAGATCCTGGTTTCCCGTACACATCCGGAACTGGTGAAACGTCTGTTTGAAGCAGAAGTTGCAGAGGTGAAGGACGGAACCGTTGAAATCAAGAGCATTGCCCGTGAGGCAGGATCCCGTACAAAGATGGCTGTATGGTCAAATGATGAGAATGTAGATCCGGTCGGAGCATGTGTCGGAATGAACGGTGCCAGAGTCAATGCGGTTGTGGAAGAGCTCAGAGGAGAAAAGATCGACATCATCAACTGGAGTGATAACCCGGCTCTTCTGATCGAGAATGCCTTAAGTCCTGCAAAGGTGATCTCTGTTATGGCAGATCCGGATGAAAAAGTGGCAAGTGTTATTGTGCCGGATTACCAGTTGTCTCTTGCAATCGGAAAAGAAGGTCAGAATGCAAGGCTGGCAGCGCGTCTGACAGGATATAAGATCGACATTAAGAGCGAGACACAGGCGATCGAGTCCGGAGAACTCCCGGAGGATTACATGGATCAGATGAACATGATGGAAGAAGACGGATATGCAGAGGATTATGAGGAAACTGTCAACTATACAGACGGATATCCGGAAGATGCAGATGCATACGAAGAGATTGAGTTTGTAGAGGCAGAGGAAGAATAAACTCTTTTGAGAGGTGAGGTATTTGAACGGTAAAAAGAAAATTCCGATGCGCAAATGTGTCGGATGTGGAGAAATGAAAGCCAAAAAGGAACTGCTCAGAGTTCTGCGGACAGAAGACGATGAATTTGTATTGGATACGACCGGCAGAAAAAACGGACGGGGTGCTTATGTCTGTCTTTCAAGTGAGTGTTTTGCAAAGGCGGCAAAAAATAAAGGGCTGGAACGTTCGTTTAAGCAGGCAATTCCAAAAGAAGTATATGAACGGCTGGAAAAGGAGATGGAACAATTTGAAGCAAGATAGAGTGCTGTCCCTGATCGGGCTGGCCACAAAGGCAGGAAAATGTGCCAGTGGTGAATTCATGACAGAAAATGAGACAAAATCCGGGAAAGCTGCACTGGTGATCGTAGCGGAAGATGCATCGGATAACACCAAAAAGAAATTCCGGGATATGTGTAAGTTTTATGAGGTTCCAATTTATTTTTACGGAGATAAAGATACCTTAGGGCATGCAATGGGAAAAGAGTTCCGTGCATCTCTGGCGATATTGGACGAAGGATTTGCAAAAGGAATTCGAAAACAACTGGAAATAAAAAATAATACGATTGCATAGAGGAGGTAGTTTGAGTATGACGAAATTAAGAGTGCATGAACTGGCAAAAGAGCTGGGGATGGAAAATAAAGACCTGATGGAGATTCTGGAGAAAAAGAATGTGGAGGCGAAAACTTCCATGAGCTCCATTCCGGATGAGGTCGTAGCAGAACTGCGCAGCGGGCACGCAGGAAAAGGAACATCGGAAGATGCTCCGAAAAAGAAAAATATCGTACAGGTATTCCGCCCACAGAATTCGAAGAGCGGAAACCGCCGCCCGGGAGGATCCCGTCCGGGAAATGGACAGAACACACAGGGAACATCCCGTCAGGATCGTCCGGCAGGCGGAAGAAACGGACAGCGTCCGGCTTCCGGTCAGAATGGATCCCGTCAGGATCGTCCGGCGAGAGGGCCGCAGGCAAATGGAGAGAGAGAGAACAGAAGACCACAGGAAGGACGCCCGGCAGGAAACCGACGTCCGGAAGAGGGACAGAGAGGCGGTTTCCGTCAGAATCGTCCGGCAGATGGAAGAAACGGGCAGCGTCCGTCTTCTGCTCCAAACGGTCAGAGAGGAAACCGTCGCCAGGACGAGGGGGCAAAAAATGGTCAGCGTCCGGATTCCAGAAGAAACGACAGAAATGACAGAAACGACAGAAATTCAATTCCGTCGCCATTGGTAGAGCAGCAGAAACCGCAGCGCAATAAAGCAAAAGATAAAGAAAAAGATTACAAGAAAAAAGAAAACAGAGAAGAAGGATTTGAAAGCAAAGGGCAAAAAGGCAAGAAAGCAGAAGCCGACAGTAGAAGTGCAGAGACCACAGCCAAAGCCGGAAGTGAAAAAGGAAGAGGAAATCAAACAGATCACAATCCCGGAAGTACTGACAATTCAGGAACTGGCAGACAAGATGAAAGTGGTACCGTCTGTGATTGTAAAGAAACTGTTCATGCAGGGCAAGATCGTAACAGTGAATCAGGAAATTGATTTTGAGACAGCAGAAGAAATCGCAATGGAATTTGAGATCCTTTGTGAAAAAGAAGAAGTTGTAGATGTCATTGAAGAGCTTCTCAAAGAAGATGAAGAAGATGAAGCTACTATGGTAAAACGTCCTCCTGTTGTATGTGTTATGGGACACGTTGACCATGGAAAGACTTCTCTGTTGGATGCGATCCGTGATACCAGTGTGACAGACCGCGAGGCAGGTGGAATCACACAGCACATCGGTGCTTCTGTAGTAGAGATCAACGGAGAAAAGATCACATTCCTGGATACACCGGGACATGAGGCGTTTACTGCAATGCGTATGAGAGGAGCAAATTCTACAGATATTGCGATTCTTGTAGTTGCAGCAGATGACGGTGTGATGCCGCAGACGATCGAGGCGATCAACCATGCCAAAGCAGCGGGAATTGAAATTATCGTAGCGATCAATAAGATCGATAAGCCAAGTGCAAATATTGAGCGTGTAAAACAGGAACTGACAGAGTATGAACTGATTCCGGAAGACTGGGGCGGAAGCACGATTTTCGTACCGGTATCCGCGCATACAAAAGAAGGAATTCAGGAGCTTCTCGAGATGGTTCTTCTGACAGCAGAAGTGATGGAGCTCAAAGCAAATCCGAACCGTGTGGCAAGAGGACTTGTGATCGAGGCAGAGCTGGATAAAGGAAAAGGTTCTGTTGCGACAGTGCTCGTACAGAAAGGTACCCTTCGTGTGGGAGATGCCATTGCAGCAGGATCCGCACACGGAAAAGTAAGAGCCATGATGGATGACAGGGGAAGACGTGTAAAAGAAGCAGGTCCGTCCCAGCCGGTAGAAATCCTCGGATTGAATGAGGTTCCGCAGGCAGGAGAAGTCTTTGTGGGATGCGAGTCAGAAAAAGAAGCAAGAAACTTTGCAGAGACATTTATTTCACAGCACAGAGTGAAGATGCTTGAAGAGACAAAATCCAAGATGTCTCTGGATGATCTGTTCAATCAGATTCAGGAAGGAAACTTAAAAGAACTCAACATCGTAGTGAAAGCAGATGTACAGGGTTCTGTGGAAGCAATCAAACAGAGTCTGATCAAATTGTCAAATGAAGAAGTTGTGATCAAGATCATTCACGGCGGAGTTGGTGCGATCAATGAATCCGACGTGATTCTGGCATCTGCTTCCAATGCGATCATCATCGGATTTAACGTGCGTCCGGATGCGACAGCGAAGGAGATTGCAGACCGTGAAGGCGTTGACTTAAGACTTTACAGAGTCATCTACAATGCGATTGAAGATGTGGAAGCGGCAATGAAAGGTATGCTGGATCCGGTATTTGAAGAGAAGGTACTGGGACACGCAGAAGTACGTCAGACATTTAAGGCATCCGGAGTGGGAACGATTGCAGGTTCTTATGTACAGGACGGTACTTTTGAACGAAATTGTTCTGTTCGTCTGACACGTGACGGCATTGTGATCTTTGACGGACCTCTGGCATCTCTGAAACGATTCAAGGATGATGTGAAAGAAGTCAGAGCCGGATACGAGTGCGGTTTCGTATTTGAAAACTATAATGATATCAAAGAAGGCGATCTTGTAGAAGCATACAAGATGGTAGAAATAGAAAGAAAATAAGGAGCAGTTATGAGGAAAAACAGTAATTAAAAACACAAGAATCAATACTGAAGTCCAAAGAGAACTGAGCAACATCCTACGCGGAGGCATCAAGGACCCGAGAGTGGCGCCGATGACTTCCGTGGTAGCGGTGGAAGTAGCACCTGATCTGAAGACATGTAAGGCATACATCAGCGTGCTGGGAGATAAGAAAGCCCAGGAAGATACGATCACAGGACTTCAGAGTGCAGAAGGATATATCCGGCGTGAACTGGCAAGAACGATCAACATGCGCAATACACCGGAGATCCGGTTTATCATGATCAGTCCATTGAATACGGTGTCAATATGACGAAAAAAATCAATGATCTGACCAAAGATTTGAAAAGTGAGGATGAATAAATAAGCATGAAAATTGTATTATCTGATATTTTGAAGGGAAAGAAGCGGATCGCGCTCTCCGGTCATGTTCGGCCGGACGGAGACTGTGTAGGATCGTCGATGGGATTGTACCTGTATCTTACAGAGCAGTTTCCGGAAATAGAAGTTGATCTGTATCTGGAAAAGATACCGGCATCCTTTTCCATAATCTCGCGTACAGAGGAAATCAGACATACACTTTCAGAAGAGACGGCATATGATCTGTTTATCTGTCTGGACTGTGGGGACGAACAGCGGCTCGGACCGTTTGCACCGTTACTTCGACAGGCTGCACATACGGTTTGTATCGATCATCATGTGAGCAATGATGCATTTGCAGAGTTAAATTACATTCGCCCGGAGGCAAGTTCTACATCAGAGCTGGTTTATACACTTCTGGAAGATGAGAAGATCAGTAAGGCATGTGCGGAAGCACTGTATATGGGAATCGCACATGATACGGGAGTATTTCAGTACTCCTGTACCTCTCCGGAGACGATGGAGGCAGCCGCACAGTTGCTTAGAAAAGGAATTGACGGCAGTGAGATTATCGAAAAAACTTATTTTGAGAAGACCTATATCCAGAATCAGATCTTAGGGAGAGCGCTTTTAGAAAGCATGCTGGTTTTAGAAAAACAGGTGGTCGTTTCTGTTGTATCCAGAAAAGAGATGGAATTTTTCGAGGCAGTTCCAAGCGATCTGGAGGGAATCGTGGCTCAGCTTCGGCAGACAAAAGGTGTGGAAGTGGCGATTTTTCTGCATGAGACGGACACCCGGGAGTATAAGTCAGTCTGCGTTCCAAGGGCAAAGTCAATGTAAGCAGTATTGCTCAGTATTTTGGTGGAGGCGGTCATGTGCGTGCAGCAGGGGTTACAATGAAAGGTTCTGCGCACGATGTGATCAACAATCTGCTTAGACAGATTACATTGCAGCTAAAAGAGGCATAGAAGAGAAAGACAGGAATTGTTATGGTAAATGGAATTCTGAACGTATACAAAGAAAAAGGATACACATCCCATGATGTAGTGGCAAAGCTGCGTGGAATTGTGGGACAGAAGAAGATCGGACATACAGGCACGCTGGACCCGGATGCGGAAGGCGTGCTTCCTGTTTGTCTGGGAAGAGCAACAAAGGTATGTGATATGCTCACGGAAAAGGATAAAACATACGAGGCGGTCCTGTTGCTTGGAAAAGAGACCGATACCCAGGATATTTCAGGAACTGTGCTGAGAGTGGGAGAGACAGAAGGACTCACGCAGGAGCAGGTAAAAGACTGTGTGATGAGTTTTGTGGGGGAATATGATCAGATACCGCCCATGTATTCTGCACTGAAAGTAAACGGCAAAAAGCTGTATGAGCTGGCACGGGAAGGGAAGACAATCGAGCGCAAAAGCCGCAAAGTTGAAATCAAAGAGATCCGGATCCTGGAAATGGCACTGCCGCGTGTGAGGATGGAGGTTTCCTGTTCCAAGGGAACCTATATCCGGACATTGTGTCACGATATCGGTGAAAAGCTGGGTTGCTTTGGATGTATGGAGTCGCTTCTTCGTACAAAGGTGAGCCGTTTTGAGATTGAGAGCAGTCTGAAGCTTTCAGAAATACAGAAAAAAAGAGAGGAAGGAAAGCTTTCAGAGATTATAACCCCTCTGGATGCAGTGTTTTTCCAATATCCTGCCGTGACGGTAAAAAAAGAGGGGCAGGCGCTTGCGTATAACGGAAATGAGATTCCAATCCGCTTTGTAACAGATATGGAAGAAAGAAAAAATCAGGAATGGATACGTGTATACGATCTGGAAAATCATTTTATCGGTATCTTCTGTTTTGATAAAAACAGGAAAAAACTTACTGTGGAAAAGATGTTTCTGGATCAGGAAGAAATAAGAGGATGATTATGCAGTACGTAACAGACTTAAGCAAATATCAGACAGAAAACAGGACAGCTGTCACACTCGGAAAGTTTGACGGTCTTCACCGAGGACATCAGGAACTGATCAGCCGGATTCAAAGATTTGCGGATCAGGAAAAAGCGGAAAGTGTTGTTTTTGCATTTGATATGGGGAAAGAAGCATTGATGACAGGCGAGGAAAAGAAAGCATATCTGGAAGGATGTGTGGATACGCTGATCATCTGTCCGTTTACTGAGGCAATCCGTGAGATGGAAGCAGAGGAATTTATTGAAAAGATCCTGATTGAACAACTGCATGCCGCATACATTGCAGTGGGAACAGATTTTCATTTTGGTCATCAGAAGCGAGGAGATATCTGTATGCTGAAACAGTATGCAAAGCGCTATGGATATGAGCTGGAGATTGTAGAAAAGGCAGTGTATCGAAAAAGGGAAATCAGCAGTACCTATATCAGAGAGGCGCTGAAAGTCGGCAATGTGGAACTTGCAGAAAAGCTTTTGGGATACCGATACCGTACAGAGGGCGTTGTAGAGCATGGACAAAAGCTCGGGAGAACGCTGGGATTTCCCACTTTGAATGTCGCATGGAAGCCCGAAAAAGCAGCCCCCCGGTTTGGCGTATATGCATGCAGAGTAAAAATGGATGGAACCTGGTATTGCGGAATCGGCAATCTGGGGATCAAACCGACGGTAACGGATGCAAAACGGATTTTGACAGAGGTGTATGTATTTGATTATAAGGGAGATGCATACGGAAAATATGTGGAGATTGAATTCTGTGCGTTTGAGAGACCGGAGAGCAGATTTGCATCTCTGGAGGAGTTAAAAACACAGGTGGATCGAGATATTTTATTTGGTATGGAGTATTTTCGGGCGCAGCAGTGAGGTGGTTTATGAAGAAAGGGAAGAAAAAACCAAGCTTTCGTACAAAGCTGATCTTTCTGACTTTGTCGGCCTGTATTATTTCGACATTGATTCTTGGAATCGCACAGATGGTGTTGTCCGTTTTTCATTTTTCGAGACAGGCTCGTTCTGACCTGGAATTTTATCTCGAGAATACAAGCGGGCAGTTTGATACAAGAATCAAAAATATGGAAAATATGGTGATTTCTCTGCGGCATAATAATGTGCTGAAACATTTTATCGCGGGAGAAGCGTACAATGAGCAAGAAGCAAGGGAGCAGTTTGCAAACAGTACCGATTTGTTTTCGGAAATGAATATGGTTGATTCCGCCTCTCCGTTTATCGACTGCATCTATCTGTTTAATGAAAACGGAGAATGGGTGAGCAGTCGTTTCTACCCGGAGACAGTGGAAAATATGGAGCTTCAGAATCAAATTTATAAAGAAATCAATTCCAGTTTTTTGAAAAGCAGCAATGAATACTGGTATATGACACATGATGAACGCGCGTATGTATGTATGCGTGTATACAATGAGGAGATGGAGGAGTCCGGCTGCTGCATTATTTCCCTTGGAAAAAGTGCGGTGGATACGTTGTTTTCCAAAACAAAAGAATATCCGGAAAGCAGCTGGCTGATCACAGGAGAAAAAGGACAGATTCTGTTTGCAAATGAAAAGGGAAAAGAACAGGCAAAACAGATGCTGGAAATTCAGGATTTGGGAAGCAGTGAGGAAAAGATCGGAAATCAGATGACTCTCTTTTATGGAGGGAAAACCGGGTTTGGGATTGAACTGAGGATGGCACTTCCCAAGAATCTGATCTATGCCTCGATCCGTTCCACCGTACAGCCTTTTGCAGTGATTTTTCTGATCGTGATCGGAATCACGGCGATTGTCGTATTTGCGGTATCCATGAGAATGACACGTCCGCTGAAGTTTATCGGAGAAGATATCCGGAAATTTGGAAACGGCAGACTGGATGCGCAGATGCGGGAATTTGATACAAGAGAGTTTGATGAGATCAGCACACGGTTTAATGAGATGACCGGGCAGATCAAAAATCTGATCACGGAAGTCTATGAAAAACAGCTTCTTGCTACACAGGCTCAGGTAAAATATTTGCAGTCTCAGATCAATCCGCATTTCATGTTTAACATTTTATCCATGCTCAGTATGAAAGCAGGATTGCAGGGAAACAAAGAACTGCAAAAGCTTTTGAGCGCATTTTCCAGACTGATTCAGGGAAAGATTTTCCGGAACGGAGAGATTGAAATCCCGTTATTTCAGGAGATGGAGTTGATCGAGTTTTATCTGCTTTTACAGGGAGAGCGGTTTGCAGGAAAGATTACATATGATATACTTTGCAGTGAAGAAGTGAAAAATGCCAGAATTCCGCGGCTGAGTGTGGAACCATTGGTGGAAAACGCTGTTTCACACGGTCTCGAACCGAAACCGGGAAGCGGTCATATCAGGGTGGAAGCAAAAGAAGAAAATAGGAAGCTGCGGATTCAGATCAAAGATGACGGAGTCGGATTTGATGTGGAAGAGCAGAAGAAGAACAAAGGGCAGGCGGTGGAAGATGAGAAGCATACGCACATCGGTCTTACCAATACACAGCAGATGCTTCATACGATATACGGTGAAGAAGCATCGATGAAGATTGAGAGTACACCGGGTGCGGGTACTTGTGTAACGATGTGTCTGCCGTTGGAAAAAGGGGGAAGAAAGTCATGTGGAGAGTGATGATTGCAGATGATGAACCATATATCCGGGAAGGGTTGGAAAAGCTGATTCCCTGGGAGGAGCTTGGATGCGAGCTGATCTATGTTGCGGAGAATGGTCAGGATCTGTTGGAACAGATCCGCAGCTGTCCGCCGGATATTGCGATCATTGATATAAAAATGCCGCTGATGGACGGCATGGAAGTTGCGGAATACATTTATAAAAATCATATCCGGACGTCTGTGATCTTTCTGACTGCGTATGCGGATTTTCAGTATGCACGAAAGGCAATTCAGTACCAGGTGAGTGATTATATTGTCAAAACAGCAGCTCTGGAAGAAATTCCGGCAGCCATTGCAAATATCAAACAGCGGCTGGAGAGTGAAAATATGACCTGGTATCGGATGCTCCTGGTAACACCGGTGCGTCAGGGTGAAAAGGTGAGAAAATTCTTTCTGCATGCCTTTCATTCGTTTGAATACCGCGCTCTTTCACCCGGAACGGAGGAAGAAGGACTGGTGCTTACAGTCAATGACAGTGAACGGACAGAGGAAATCTTCAGCTGTTGTGAGAAAATGAAAGCCTTTTGTAAAAACTTTCTTGGAGAGACGCCGCAGATTTTGTGCAGCCGGGCCTATCAGCAGGGAGATGATTCTTCCTTGCTCTATGAACAGACAAAGGCCTACGCCAAGGGAAGAAGTGCAGAGCAGATTTTGATCGTGCCGCAGAATGCAGAAGAGGGAGATGGGACAGATACATTGTTAAAGCGTGTTCAGACCTATATCCGGAACCATTATACAGAGCGCCTGACACTGGCGGATATTGCGGAGGCAGTCCATGTCAGCTCCAGTTATCTGAGTCGGTTTTACAAATTGAAGGCAGGAGAGAACCTGTTTGATACGATTAATTCTCTTCGTGTGGAAAAAGCCAAAGAACTGCTTTTAAGAGGAGACAAGAAAATCTATGAGATCGCAGCATTGACCGGTTTTGAGGATACGGCATATTTTCAAAGGTGTTTAAGAAATATGCAGGATGTCCGCCAAAGGAATACGAGCAGTCCGGAGGAAGAAATCTATGAGAAAAGGAACGTGGGTTTTACTGCTTCTTATGACGGCCTGTCTGCTCGGAGGCTGCAGTAAGGAGAGCGCGGAGCAGACAGAGATTACGCTGATACATGGTTGGGGCTCCATGGAATCGGAGCATGTCAGAATGCGGCAGATTTATAAGGATTTTGAAAAAGAGCACCCGGAGATCAAGCTGAATCTGATGTCCATGACTTCATCGGATGAGGTGATCAAAAAGACAAAAAACATGCTTTCTGTTGGAGAGGTTCCGGATCTGATTTTTACAGGAGGCTACGGAAAAGATTCGGTGTACCGCTTTATGGAAGAAAAAACAAAGCGGCAGACCTTATGCCTTATCTGGAGAAAGATCAGGAATTTGCAGACTCTGTAGCGCCGGAGATCATTTCCTACTGGCAGAAGGACGGGAAGCTGTATACCCTGTCAGATGTACTGTTGCTTGGAGGGGGATACTGGTATAACGCGGATATTTTTGAAAAAGCGGGGATTGAATCGGTACCGGAGACCTGGGATGAGTTTCTGGAGGCTTGTGAGAAGATACAGAGCTGGTCACAGAATGAAGGAAAATCGGTGATCCCGGTACAGATTACGAAAGAAAACAGTGCTTATCTGGCAGATGCCCTGCTTTTGGACACTTCCAAAGAAGCACAGGACGCAGTGGAAAATCATTCGATGATGCTAAGTGCAAAAGAACTTTTTTCCGGTTTTAGAGACAATGAAGCAGATCAGACAATATGGGGACAGTACAGACAAAAATTATGGATACAGGGACGAAGGAAGTATGTTCAACAGTGGAAATACAGCCATGTATATCAATGGAGTGTGGGCAAGTAAGCTGATCGATGAAAAAATCGATGCCTGCTATGCACCGTTTCCGGGAAAGAATGGCAGCACGATCGCCAGTTCTTCCGTATGTCTGGGATATATTGTAGGCAATACCGGGAATCAAGAGACAATGGATGCCAGTGTTGAATTTTTAAAGTATATGCTCAGCGAAAAGGTACAGAAGCGGATTCTTCTGGAAACCGGACAAATGCCGTCCAGCCCAAAGATACATCTGGAAGAATATAAGGAGCAGATTCCGAGGATGTGCAATGCTGTGGAAGCAATTCGTGGAGCAGACCGTATCATTGAGGTGCCGGACAATCTCTGGACGGCAGATCAGCTGGAAAACTTTCGGAACCAGATTATGGAAGTTCTTAACGGGACTTTGGATGAAGAGCAGTTTTGTACAAATTTATATCAATAGTTGCAGCGTCATATCATGAAAATGGTATGGCGCTTTTCATAAATATGACAAAACAGAGGTAAATAAATTACAAGAAAACGGCAGAATCATAAATATATTACAAAAATAGGAAATTGACACGGAAAAACCAGAAATAATGCAAGAAAGTGTCAATTCTATCCATAGAGTCAGGCTGATGATCATGATATTCTAAATTCAACAGGAAATCGAAGGAGGATTTAGTAATGAAAAAGAAAAGAATCATCAGCCTGATTTTGGCTACAACTATGGCGGCAACAGTAGTCGTTTCCGGATGTGGGAAATCCGGTGACTCTGAGAAAACAGATGACGGCAAAAAGAAAACAGAAGCATCTGATGACAAGGTATTGGAGTTTTATCATGGATATTATCAGGATGCAAGCGAATGGGCACCTGCACAGGTTATGCGCGATATCTATGACGAGTTTGCAAAAGAGCATGCAGATGGAGAAGTGGAATTTAAAGCAATTCCGACAGAGGATATCGACAGTGTGGTAGAAAATAAAGTGGCAGGCGGAAGCTATCCGGATATGGTGGATCTGGCAGGACGGTCTGTATCACTGGCAGCGATCAGTCAGGATTTGCTCCTTGACATGAAACCATACATAGATGAAGAAGGGATCAAAGACAACGTTGGAATCAACTATACACAGAACGACGTGGATGGAAAGATTTATACGGTTCACGATCAGCTTCTGACACTGGGATACTGGTACAATGACAAGGTGTTAAAAGACGCAGGAGCAACAACACCGGATACATGGAAGAACTGGAGCGATTTTGAAGGAGCAATGGAAAAAGTACGTTCCGCAGGCGGAGATGTGTATGCATATGGTGCCGGTCAGGGATCTACAAGATGCTTTAACGCAATCCTCGGTATGTCCGAAAATGGAAGAAAAATCGTAGGAGAGCCTCTGACAGAAGAAGCAATCGAATCCAAAGAGTTTGAAGAAGCATTCAAACAGGTGGCAAATATGGATCAGAAAAACGGATCTTCCAATGCCAGCAGCAATGCCGATGACGGTGCAAACGACTGGGCAGCAGACTTCAACAAAGGACAGTCTGCAGTGTTCTTCAACGGAGTATGGGCAGCAGGCGGATTTGAAGATACTACAAACTTTAAACCGGCAATCTTCCCGGGAAGCGTTTCCTTATCTTCTGCAAGCGGCGGAATCACAGCAGCAAATGATATGAGTGATGCAGAAAAAGAACTGGCACTGGAATTTGTAAAATATATGACAAGTGATGAAGTACAGACAAAGATCTTCAAAGAAGTAGGTGCAAACCCATGTACAACAACACTGGATCTGAATGCACTGGCAGAAGGATCTGACGAGAAAACAAAACTTCTTGCAGAGGCATGTTCTCAGGCAAATGATGCAGAATATGTGATTGCAACAATCGATTCTACATGGGGAACAGATATTGCAAATGCGATCGGTAACAAACTGATCGAATCTACCGTTTCCGGAACTGATGTAAATGCAAAATTTGAAGAATTAAAGAGTGAACTGATCGGTCTGATCGGTTAATTGTAAATCATGGAAGCTGCTCTTTGCAGGAGGTATTTAAGGAGCAGCTTCCTTCTCTATGAAATTTTCCAGAGTAGGAGGTAGCAAAATGGAAATAACCGGAAAAAAACAAAAGTTGAGAAAGAATGCGTTTATTCTCTTCTTTCTTTTACCGACTCTGGTCTGCTTTTGTGTGTTTTATTTATATCCGATCGCAACGGTGGTCATCAGTTCCTTTGCAAAATGGGACTACACGAATTTGAATGATATGCAGATGTATTCCTTTGGACATCTGTTTGACAACTATAAATATATTTTTGAGAAATATCCGTATTTCTGGGAAGGACTTAGAAATTCCTGTATCTGGGCATTGTGCGGACTTGTAGTCCAGGTTCCGATCGCGACAGGAGTGGCACTGGTAATCTCCAAGAAATGCAGAGGATGGAAGCTGGCAAGAAATATTTACGTGATACCGAATATTATTTCTTCGGCAGCAATGGGATTGATCTTCTTACAGCTGTACAATCCGAAGTATGGTATTATCAATGAAATTATCCGTGTTTTTGTGCCGAATTTCCAGGACAACGTACTGTTTATACCAAAGGTAAATATGATCGCTTTGACCTGCGCATACATCTTCTTTGCAGGAACAAACATGATCATGGTTCTGGGACAGATTTCTGCAATACCGGAAGAGGTTCGTGAGGCGGCACTTTTGGATGGAGCCAAAGGATGGACACTGGATCGTTGTATCGTTCTTCCATTGATTAAAGATACAATAAAGACAATCAGTATTCTCTCCGTATCCGCAGGATTCCTGTTGTATAATGAAGTTTATTTCCTGACGAACGGAGCAGCAGGAACAAAGAGTATCAGCTTCCTGATTCGTGAACTGGCAGTTGTCAGTCCAAGAGCACAGTACGCACGTGCAAATGCGATCGGTGCGATTCAGATCCTGGGAGGTCTGGTATTGATCCTGATCATTAACATGCTGTTTCGTGAGAGAAAACAGAAAGGAGGCAGAAGATGATGAGCAGACAGAAGAAAAGGCAAAGAAAATGAAGCGGTCCATGGAGGTGGGGACTTTTGGAAAGATCGTTTCGTATGTTGTGATGATTCTGGTATGTTTCATCTCCCTGTTTCCGGTTATTTGGGTGGCAATTTCCTCGTTGAAGGCAGATCCTCTGGCAGAGCCGGGATTTACTCTGCCAAGTGCACTTTGTTTTGATGGATATATCGGAGTATTCCGGGACATGCATATTATGAGATACTTCTTTAACAGTTTTAAAGTGGCAGGTATTTCTGTCGTATTAAGTATCATCATGATTTCCATGTCAGCGTATGTTGTGGCAAGAATGAACTTTAAATTTAAATCGGTGGTCAGCGTCATGTTGATGTCTACATTGTTTATTCCACCGACAGCGATGACATTCCCGGTTTATAATCTGATCAACAGTATGGGAATCAACGATACGCATGCAGGATTGATTTTAATCTATACATGCAGCGGTATCGCAGTCAGCTTTATGGTCATCAAAAACTATTTCCTGACGATACCGGTAGAGCTGGAAGAAGCAGCGCGTATTGACGGCTGCGGTTATACACAGACATTTTTCAAGATCATGCTGCCGATCGCACGTCCGGGAATCCTGACAGCAGCAATGCTGGCGTTTATGAATTACTGGAATGAATACTACTGGGCATCTATGGTACTGACAACAAAAGAACTGAAGACTGTTCCGGCGATTCTGGCACAGTTCCAGAATGCATTTTCTACGAACTACAACGGAATGTTTTCCGCAATCGTTGTAATTCTGCTTCCGCCGGTGATCTTGTTCTGCTGTTTCAGCAAGTACTTTATTGAAGCACTGTCTGGTGGGGCAGTAAAAGGCTAAAAGGAGAGAAAAAACATGAAACAAGTAACAGCCATTCTTTTGGGAGCCGGACAGAGAGGGGCAGAGGCTTATGCCTCTTATGCCCTGGATTATCCCAATGAATTGAAATTTGTAGCAGTAGCGGAACCAAGAGCGGATCGACGGGAAGAGTTTGCAAAGCTTCATGATATTGCACCTCAAAACGCTGTGGAATCGGACATGGAGCTTTTGAACCGTCCGAAAATGGCGGACTGTGTTCTGATCTGTACACAGGATCAGATGCATTATGAGGCATTGAAGCTGGCTGTGGAAAAAGGCTATCACATTTTATGTGAAAAACCGATCTCACCTGTAAAATCTGAACTGATCGAGATCGGGGAGATCGCAAAGAATTATGACAAGGTGATCAGTATTTGCCACGTGCTGCGTTATTCTCCATTTTTCAGAGAGCTGAAACGGCTTCTGGATGAAGGAGCGATCGGTCAGCTTGTTGATATCCAGCATATTGAGAGTGTGGGATACTGGCATATGGCACACAGCTTTGTACGTGGTAACTGGAGAAACAAGTCCTTAAGCAGTCCGATGATCCTGCAGAAGTGCTGTCATGATATGGACATCTTATTATGGCTCGTAGGTGCGTCCTGTACAAGACTTACAAGCTTCGGAAATCTGATGCATTTTAAAGAAGAAAATGCACCAGAAGATGCTCCGGCTCACTGTCTGGACGGATGTGTACACCGGATGAATGTCCGTATTTTGCACCTCGATTCTATCTGGAGGATTTAGAGGAAAAAGGCGGAACATTTGCAAAAGTGGTAAGTCTTCAGACGGATAAAAAATCTCTGCTGGATGCATTGAAAGACGGACCATATGGAAGGTGTGTTTACCACTGTGACAACGATGTGGTAGATCATCAGGTAGTAAATCTGGAGTTTGACAATGGTGTGACAGCAAGTATGACAATGTGTGCGTTTACCAATAAATGCGAGCGGATCATCAATCTGATGGGAACAAAAGGACAGATTCGCGGAAACATGGAAGAAAATGAAATCATTGTGGAAGATTTTGCGTCTGGAAATACAACAAAGATCAAGGTAAAAGTACCAAAAGGTGGACACAGCGGAAGCGATGTCTCCATGATGAAAGACTTTGTGGAACTGGTGGCAGGAGGCGGAACTGCAAAAAGCGTAAGCGCCGCATCAGAATCCATCGAGAGTCATTTGATGGCACTGGCGGCAGAAGACAGCCGGGAACACAACGGTGTTGTTTATGAAATGAAAGGATATGGAAAATAGTAATGAATCAGGAAATATGGAATCGGACCGAATGGTTCCGGAAAGAAAGATTCGGAATGTTTATCCACTGGGGACTGTATGCCATTCCGGCGCTGGGCGAGTGGGTAATGTCCGAAAAACGAATGACAGTAGAAGAATATGAGAAATATTTCGAGCAGTTTGATCCAACGGATTACAATCCGAGAGAATGGGCAAGACTGGCAAAAAAAGCAGGTATGAAATATGCGGTGCTGACTGCAAAGCATCACGATGGATTTTGTTTGTTTGATTCTGCACTGACAGATTATAAAGCGACAAATACAAAGGCCGGACGGGATCTGGTTCGGGAATTTCTGGATGCATTCCGTGCGGAAGGATTAAAAGTAGGGCTTTACTTTACACTGATTGACTGGCATCATCCGGACTATCCGAAATACAATGATATGCACCATCCAATGCGCGGAAATGAGGCGTATAAAGATGAAAATATCAATTTTGACCGGTATCTGGAATATATGCATGGCCAGGTGGAAGAACTGGTGACCAATTACGGAAAGCTGGATATTCTCTGGTTTGATTTCTCTTATGACAACATGTGTGAAGATACATGGAAAGCAGAAGAGTTGATCCGTATGGTCAGAAAACATCAGCCGGATGTTATTATTGACAATCGTCTGGAAGGTTCCGGAGAGAAGAACGGAAGTATCGTAACAGATCATCCGAATATTTACAGCGGAGATTTCGCAAGTCCGGAAATGATCATTCCGCCGGGAGGAATGAAAGATCTGAACGGAAAACCGATCCCGTGGGAGCTTTGTGCAACGATGAACAACCACTGGGGATACTGTTATTATGATCATACTTACAAAACATCACAGACCATTATCCGCAAACTGGTTGAATGTGTCAGCAAAGGCGGAAACTTTATCCTGAACGTAGGACCGGATGCAAAAGGAAGAATTCCGAAAGAAAGTCAGGAAATTCTGACGCAGGTAGGAGAATGGATGGAGCAAAACGGAGAAAGTCTCTATGAATGTGGAATTTCCGAGTATGACAAGCCGGAATGGGGACGTTATACACAAAAAGGAAACACAGTATATGCCCATATTTATGAAACGCCTCTGGGAGCACTCCCATTGTATGGAATCAGCCCGCAGGAGGTAGGAACAATCACCTTCCTTTCCAGCGGAGCGCAGGTGCAGAGGGGTGAGGCATGGAATACAGCTATGTATTCAGATACACCGTTTGTGGCGCTGGGTGAAAATCCGGTATTCAGTTATCCGCTGCCGGATGAAATCGATACTGTTTTGAAAATCGAGTTGAAAAAATAGGACTTTACATCCGAAAATCCCTGTGGTATACTACCTTAGGATTCAGCCGGTGTTCGGTAATCGGACAACTCCGACCGTTACTTAATACCAGGCGGTTTATTATTAAGTTTAAAGGAGGATCATACGATGATCGCAAAAGAAAAGAAACAGGCTATTATTGCAGAATTTGGAAGAAGTGAAGGAGATACAGGATCTCCGGAAGTACAGGTAGCGATCCTGACAGCAAGAATCAACGAGCTGACAGATCACTTCAAAGCAAATCCAAAAGACCACCACTCAAGAAGAGGACTTCTGAAAATGGTAGGACAGAGACGTGGACTGCTTGCATACCTGAAAAAAGTAGATATCGAAAGATACCGTGCTTTGATCGAAAAACTTGGATTAAGAAAATAATTCATGGAAGAGGGACTTCTGCCTGTGTCGGTTTATCCGGCAGGCAGAGGTCTTTTTATTTCTTGCGATTCATACATATCTATGGTATAATAATCTAGATTGCGGACAAGTATGTATACCCGAGACCACTGAAAAGTATATCGAAAGTTTCCGGTGTTTTTTTCAGTAGTTTCGGAGACACTTGTTCCGGGAAATGTTTCAAACAAAAAGGAGAATATTATGTATAAGAAATTTGAGATGGAACTTGCCGGCAGAACTCTGCGCGTGGATGTTGACAGAGTGGCAAAGCAGGCAAATGGTGCGGTTTTGATGCACTACGGAGATACTACAGTTCTCTGTACTGCGACAGCATCTGAGAAGCCAAGAGACGGGATTGACTTTTTCCCGCTGAGTGTAGAGTACAATGAGAGACTTTATGCAGTCGGAAAGATTCCGGGAGGATTCAACAAAAGAGAAGGAAAGGCTTCTGAGAATGCAATTTTAACATGTCGTGTCATTGACAGACCGATGCGTCCTCTGTTCCCGAAGGATTACAGAAATGACGTGACATTGGAGAATCTGGTTATGTCTGTTGATCAGGACTGCAGTCCGGAACTGACAGCAATGCTTGGTGCGGCGATTGCCACAAGTATTTCAGATATTCCGTTTGACGGACCGATCTCTACGACTCAGGTTGGTCTGGTTGACGGAGAATTTGTATTCAACCCGACAGCAGCACAGAAAGAAGTATCGGATCTGGCGCTGACAGTTGCATCTACAAAAGAGAAAGTAATCATGATCGAAGCCGGAGCAAATGAAGTTCCGGAGGCTCAGATGATCGAGGCTATTTTTGCGGCACATGAACTGAACCAGAAGGTCATCGCATTTATTGAGACGATCGTGGCAGAATGCGGAAAAGCAAAACATGAATATACAAGCTGCGCGGTTCCGGAAGAACTGTTTGAGGCGATCAAAGAGATCGTTCCACCGGCAGAGATGGAAGAAGCAGTCTTTACAGATGACAAACAGACAAGAGAAGAAAATATCCGTGTCATTACAGAAAAACTGGAAGAGGCATTTGCAGAGAACGAAGAATGGCTGGCAGTGTTAGGGGAAGCAGTTTATCAGTATCAGAAGAAGACTGTCAGAAAGATGATCTTAAAAGATCACAAACGTCCGGACGGACGTGCGATCGATCAGATTCGTCCGCTGGCAGCAGAGACAGACCTGATCCCGAGAGTTCATGGATCTGCGATGTTTACAAGAGGACAGACTCAGATTTGTACAGTGACAACACTGGCACCTCTTTCAGAAGCACAGAGAATCGACGGACTGGATGAGGCAGAGACTTCCAAGAGATATATGCACCACTACAATTTCCCGTCTTATTCTGTTGGAGAGACAAAACCATCCAGAGGACCGGGACGTCGTGAGATTGGTCACGGTGCACTGGCAGAGAGAGCACTCCTTCCGGTACTTCCAAGCGAGGCAGAGTTCCCGTATGCGATCCGTACGGTATCTGAGACATTTGAATCGAATGGTTCTACTTCTCAGGCAAGCGTATGTGCGTCCAGTATGTCACTGATGACAGCAGGTGTGCCGATCAAGGCAGCTGTTGCCGGAATTTCAGCAGGTCTGGTGACAGGAGAGACAGACGATGATTATCTGGTTCTTACAGATATCCAGGGATTGGAAGATTTCTTCGGAGATATGGACTTTAAAGTGGCTGGTACACACAAGGGTATCACAGCGATCCAGATGGACATTAAGATCCACGGACTGACAAGACCGATCATTGAAGAAGCAATCGCAGCGACAAAGAAAGCAAGAACTTATATTCTGGACGAAGTGATGAATAAAGCAATTGCAGAACCTAGAAAAGAAGTGGGAACTTATGCACCGAAGATTATTCAGATGCAGATCGACCCACAGAAGATCGGCGATGTTGTCGGACAGAGAGGAAAGACGATCAATGCGATCATCGAGCAGACTGGCGTGAAGATCGATATCACAGACGATGGAGCAGTTTCTATCTGCGGTACAGAAAAAGAAGCGATGGAAAAAGCAGCGAAGCTGATCGCAACGATCGTAACAGATTTTGAAGCAGGACAGCTTTTTGAAGGAAAAGTAATCAGCATCAAAGAATTCGGAGCATTCCTTGAGTTTGCACCTGGAAAAGAAGGAATGGTTCATATTTCCAAGATCTCCAAAGAGAGAGTCAACAAGGTAGAAGATGTTCTGAACATTGGAGATGTTGTGAAGGTGGTATGCCTTGGAAAAGATAAAATGGGAAGATTCAGCTTCAGCATGAAAGATGTTGCAGAAGACTAATTAGAACTGAAGAGAAAATAGAAAATCAGGATTACCATTTAAGTGGATAATCCTGATTTTCTATTTTGCATTTACGACAATGCTCTGGTCTCCCTGCATTATTTTATTAAGTATTCGTTTCATTTCTTCGCCGTTATCTCCTGACAAATCAATGCTTGAAAAAGGCAGAGTCAGTCTTTTATTGTTGTAATAAGTAATCCATATTGTATTATTTCTGGTTCCTGGAAATACATAGCGCAAATCCTTTATATACTTTTTGGCATAGAGGTTTCCGTTTATAACGAACCAATTTTTACTGACAAACATTCGTGTTGAACTTTGCACAATGATAGGGCGTTTTGATATATTTCCATATTTTATATGCGGTCAACAAAGTAAAACAAAGAAAGAATAATTCGATCCATAGAACTTCTTGATGTTTTTCAATCCACACTATTCTAAATCCCCGTACAGACTGATAAGCACAAAATCCCCATATAAAGGCTAGCAATAACTTTTTAAGTGGGTAAAGACGAAACCATTCAATCATTTTTAGCGGTCCATTTGATGGATGGTAATCTTTATTTATGAGTTTATTCGTAAGGCATTTCTGTACAATGGATGGTAAATTGACCCACAGGATAATTGCTAAAAATAGAAGCCAAATAACCATTCTGCTCCCCTTCCTTTCTCTGATCTGTCGTTTTCTTGATACCTTTATTATATCAGTTCCATGGATCCGCCACAATAAAAATGAAAGGTCTCTGTTCCGGCAGAAGTCGAGTTAAAGGACGGAGAATTTGTGAATTATATCGCATGCGATACAATTGAATATGCAAAAATGCATAATAATAGAGCAGTGAAGAAAACATTAACCATACCAGAGTGGTTGAATGAGGCGGCTACGAGAGCCGGGGTAAATTATTCTCAGGTTCTTCAAGAAGCACTGATGAGAAAATTAAATATAAGCAGATAATCATTGGAGAGCTTGGAAACAGGCTCTCTAATCTTTAAGATTTCTTAAAGATTCTTAAAGATACAGTAAAGACTATTGAGTAAGAAACAGAAAACGACTATACTAAACACTGTCAAATGTTGGAGAAGAAGGAGCAGGCAAGATGAGATACAGACAGAACAATGTAAGGAAGAAACTGATTCCGGCGTACGGGATTGTGCCGCTTTTACTGGCATTGTTATGGAACTCACTGGCATATAATGGTGCCAGATGGATTGCATCCGGGCGATATCATTACAATATTGAGACTGTGTTGGATGAGAGGATCCCTTTCATACCCTGGACATTGGTAATCTATTTTGGATGTTATCTGTTTTGGGGAATCAATTACATTTTGATTGCGGGACAGGAAAAAGAGAGTGTATATCGCTTTTTTACAGCAGATGCAATATCCCGGATTGTCTGTTTCTGTTTTTTTGTCTTGTTTCCGACGACCAATACCAGACCGGAGATTGTGGCAGACGGATTCTGGAATCAGGCCGTGATCTGGCTTTATTCCATTGATGCCGCGGACAATTTGTTTCCTTCCATTCATTGCCTGGTAAGCTGGTTTTGTTTTCAGGGAATTCGTGGGCGGCAGGAGATTCCGAAATGGTATCAATACCTGTCCTGTGTGATTGCAGTTTGCGTGTTTTTATCCACTTTGATGACAAAACAGCATGTTGTCTGGGATGTGGCAGGTGGTGTTATCCTGGCGCAGATCTGTTTTACGGTTTCCGGGAAAACACAGTGGTATCGGATATATCAAAGATTTTGTGAAAGGATACAAAGCTGTATTTTTCATTTGACAGGAGGAGCACGACATGAGAGATAAGAAAAAAGCAGTTTTTAATATTTTATTTTTATTACTTGTATTTGGTCTGACTGTATATGGTGTTTTTCGAGGAGAAGACCTTGAGAGTATGATGCACTCCATTCGACAGGCACAGTGGCAATGGCTGGTGCCGGGAGTGGCTCTGGTATTATTCTTTATATGGTCAGAATCAATTATTATCTGGTATATGATGAAATCGTATGGAACCCGGTTGAAGAAACGGTCTTGTTTTCTGTTTTCTTCCGTTGGTTTTTTCTTTAGTTGCATTACACCGTCGGCAAGCGGTGGACAGCCGATGCAGATATACTATATGAAGAAAGAAAAGATACCGATTCCAGTATCGACGGTAGTATTGATGATTGTGACGATTACATATAAGCTGGTCCTGGTTGTGATCGGAATCGGGATTCTCATATTTGGTCAGGGATTTCTGCACAGATATCTGGAAGGCATTCTGCCGGTCTATTATCTGGGATTGGGATTGAATGTGTTTTGTGTGGTATTTATGACAGTTCTTGTATTTCATCCGGTGCTGACAAAGGAAATCCTGAAAAAAGGCGTCCATTTGCTGGAAAAGCTGCGCCTGATGAAACACAAAGAAGAACGGCTGGAAAAGCTGGATGCATCTATGGATACTTACCGGGGAACGGCAGTATATTTAAAAGAGCATATGGGCGTGATCGTGGTTGTATTCGGAATTACATTTGTTCAGAGAATGGCCTTGTTTGCAGCTACCTGGTTTGTGTATCGGGCGTTTGGACTGTCAGGAACTTCATTCTTTGATATTCTGTTTCTTCAGGCAGTGATAGCAGTTGCGGTAGATATGCTGCCGCTTCCCGGTGGTATGGGGATCAGTGAAACATTATTTTTGAATATTTTTCGCCCGGTGTTCGGATCTTTGCTGCTTCCGGGTATGGTTTTAAGCCGGGGACTGGGATATTATGCAGAATTACTGATCAGTGCTGCATTTACAGTGGTGGCGCAGCTTACGATAGGAAATGAAAAAGTAAGAGAACAAAAGAAGTGTATAAAGGAGCGTGTTGAGGATGATAGGATTTTATGATTATACGGTGGTGCTGACTTATATTAGTTTTACTTCATCAATAATCGGCATTTTTTGTGCTGTTACAGGACATCCAAAGTGGGCTGTGTTCTGTCTGGCGCTTTCCGGATTATGCGATATGTTTGATGGAAAGATTGCGCGAACGAAGAAAAACAGAACAGAGGATGAGAAGCAGTTCGGAATTCAGATTGATTCTCTGTGTGATGTGGTCTGTTTTGGAGTGTTTCCGATTGTATTATGCTATGAGTTGGGCATGCGCCGTATTTACAGTATGGCAATTTTAGTACTGTATGGGCTTGCCGGAGTAATCCGCCTTGGATATTTTAATGTCATGGAGACCAAACGGCAGCAGGAGACCAGCGAAAATCGAAAATACTATCAGGGACTTCCAATCACATCCATGTCAGTCGTACTGCCGCTGCTCTTTGTAGTATCGCTGATACTTCCGGGATATCACTGGTTTCTGTATGCACTGCATATTACAGTGGCAGTGGTCGGTATCTTGTTTGTGGCAGATTTTAAGTTCCGCAAACCAACGAATAAAGAACTGGCAGTTCTTGTCGGAATCGTAGGAGTCGCAGTCCTGTTCATCCTGTTCTATAACGGAGGATGGTGGGAGTTCTGCAGAGCGCGGTTTTTCCGGCATATGTAGTTTTCAAAGGATGAGATCAATAAGGAGGTAAAAAGGATGAAGCTGGCAGACAGAAGAGGAAACATAGAAGAATGCAGTTCAGGACAGGATCGGCTGCTGGAATGGATTTACACGCATGAAACAGGAAGGTTTCTTATGAAGGGACTGATCAATCCACATATCTCTGAAATCGGAGCTGTGTTTTTGGATTCTCGGGCCTCCAGAGTGCTAATTGCGTGGTTTATCCGGAAGAACAAGATTCCGATGTATCAGTATGAGCAGAAAAAGTACCGCTCTTTCAATGAATTTTTTAAACGAAAAGCACTTCCGGGAGCACGAAGAATCATTCGGGAGCCAGAGAGGCTGATCAGTCCTTGTGACGGAAGACTCAGTGTCTATAAAATTGAAGAAAATTCCCGGTTTCAAATCAAACATACAAGCTACAGTACAGAGAGTCTTTTGAAAAATGAAGGGCTTGCAAAACGCTATGCAGGCGGGTATGCATGGGTGTTCCGGCTTTGTGTGGAAGATTATCATCGTTACATTTATGTGGATGATGGAGTAAAATCGGAAAACGTGAAAATACCGGGAGTATTGCATACGGTCAATCCGGTGGCGAATGACAGTTTCCCAATCTATAAAGAGAATGCAAGAGAGTTTTCGCTGCTCTGCTCAGAAAATTTTGGGACGGTTTTAATGATGGAAGTAGGGGCAATGATGGTGGGAAAAATTGAAAATCGCCATCAGGCGGCAAGAGTGCGAAGAGGTCAGGAAAAGGAAATTTTGCATTTGGAGGTTCTACGATCATTCTGCTCACACAAAAAGGAAAGGCAATGCCGGATCCGGATATCTGGGAGAATTCTCTGAATGGGATTGAAACAAAAGTAAGGCTGGGAGAAAGCGTCGGGAGAGGAAAGAAACGATAAAAAAGAGCTGAGATTTATCATCGGAAATTGAATGATAAAATCTCAGCTTTTCTATTTTATAAATTCAATGCAGTCTGATATCCTTCTGTTACAGCATCTTTGATATTTCCAGGTTTTTTGCAGTCGCCCAGTACATGACAGGTAATTCCTGCAGAGGTCAGCTGTTCCTCTAAAGTGTTAGACGGACGGTATCCCATTGCAAGAACGAGTGTATCGGCATCTGTAATCTCGTGAGTCTTTCCATCTTTTGTATATTTGATCACGGTATGATTGACTTCTTCCACTTTTGCATCGCAGAGAATCTGGATTCCTTTTTCCATCATTCTCTGGACAAGCAGACTTCTTCCCGGACCACTTTCTGCTTCCATGATCTCATGTGCCATTTCAATCAGAGTAATCTCCCGGTTTCTAGGGAAACGGTCATTCAGAACCGGAGCCAGATAATCTGCGGTTTCACATCCGACAGAGCCTCCGCCGATGACTACAATCTTGCGTCCCGGGAACTTCCTTCCATAGAGGACGTCGTCCGCAGTCATCCAGTCTTTAAATTGTGTCATAAACTGAGGAACAACCGGAGTCGCACCTGCACAGAGTATGACCTCATAATCTGGATAGTCCTTCTGGATTGTTTCCAGTGTAACCTCCGTATTTAAAAGAACCTTTACGCCGGCCTGTTCCAGTTTGTGTGCCTGATATTTGATCAGCTGTGTCAGATCCTGTTTTGCAATCGGAACGGCAGCGATCCGAACGGTTCCGCCAAGGGAATCCTGACGGTCTGCAAGTACAACATGATGTCCGCGTTTTGCAGCAACGTAAGCAGCTTCCATTCCGGCAGGACCTCCACCGATAACAAGGACATTTTTTGTCTCTTTTGCAGGGGTGATGGTGTCTTCATTTTCCGGTTCCAGAGAAGGATTGACAGTACATGCAACCCGTTTTCCGAACATAATGCCGTTTAAGCAGCGCAGACAGCCGATACATGGACGGATATCTTCCTCGTGTCCGGCCTGAGCCTTGTTGCAGAATTCAGGTTCACAGAGATTTGCGCGGCCGATCATGCAGATATCTGCCTTATCATTTTCCAGAAGTTCTTCTGCCAGCCATGGTTCTGTGATGCGTCCCACAGTTGCCACCGGGATCGAAACATGTTTTTTGATCTCTGCGGAGAGCGCGCTGTGAGATCCCATTTTTGTTCCGGGTGCAGGAATGGAGCTTCCTCTTTTGATCGTTGTTCCGCCGGAAACATGAAGCATATCCACACCGGCTTTTTCGAGCTGTTTGGAAACATAGATGGCATCATTTAAATTCAGACCCCCGTCTGAATATTCATCTCCGGAAATACGTACATCGATGATGAAATCTTTTCCACATATTTTTCTGACTTCGGCAATGACTTCAAGAGTCAGTTTTAAGCGTCCATTGATATCTCCACCATAGGCATCTGTCCGTTTGTTGTAGAGCGGGGAAAGGAATCCGCCAAGGAGTCCATGTGCATGAGCGGCGTGAATTTCCACTCCGTCAGCGCCTGCTTTTTTTACACGCAGAGCAGCCTCGCCGAACTGGCGGATAATGACCTGCAGTTCTTCAACAGTGACCGGTCTTGGCGCTTCCTTGGCATAGTAAGGACCTACAAAAGACGGAGCGATCAGCCGCGGAGTACCAGGAATCGGGAATGCCATGTAAGCAGGATGAAAAAGCTGCGGCAAAATCTTTGCGCCGTACTTGTGGACGGCAGCAGTCAGCTTTTCCCATCCCGGGATATAGCTGTCGTCACAGATGGACATATCTCCCGGAAGATATACATAAGTAGGCTCTACAGTTGTTACTTCTGTTACAATCAGTCCGACACCGCCTTTCGCGCGGGCAGCGTAGTGCTCCACCAAAGCATCTGTTACGTATCCTTTGTCAGCCAGATTTGTAGAGATCGGCGGCATAAATACGCGGTTTTTTACAGTAGTTTCTCCGATTTTGATCGGGGAGAAGAGTTTTGGATATGTATTCATAATTTGATTTCCTCCTGTACAATTCTACATTTATTTTAATATGCAGAGACAGAAATATCCTCTCTTTCCCAACACAATACAGGGCAAAATTTGTCGTTGTTTTTTGCAAAAATAGATTTTCCTGTAAAAAACATAGCAAAAAATGCCTGAAAACAGAAAGGAAACAGTTATGTTCCTGTGCAGGAAGGCCGTATCGTCAGAACAATATCGTCCTCTTTCTGAGAGAGAAGCAGTTCTTTTTGACGGGCATCAGAAAGTGTACAAAGGAGTGTATCGCCATCTGACACGATTTGAATCCCCTCTGCGTGAAAGAGAAGACGGTTTGTATCATCCAGATGAAAGACCTTTGTAAGCAGTTCTTTTTGTTTCTGTGTGAATTCCATCGGACGTGTTTCCTGCTCCGGAAGAGGAAGCAGATTTTTTACGAAACGCTTCCGATAGGTGCTCGGTGTAATGCCGTAGAGTTCCTTGAAAATCTGAGAGTAGGCCTTGGAGTTTGGCATCCCGCATTTTCCGGAAATCTCTTCAATCGAAGCTTTCCCTTCCAGAAGGTCCTCCAGAGATTCCCGGACTCGCACATAGGACAGATATTTGACAAAGGAAAGTCCGGTATAGCGGGTGAACAGTCTGGAGGTATAGCTGGTGCTGAAAGAAAGCGTTTTTGCAATGTCTGTAAGGTGAATATCCTCTTGATAATGGCGGTCGATAAACTGGATTGCCCGCACGTAGTTCTCGTGGTGAGTGGAGTCCACAGGAAGCTGTTCAAAAGGTGTGTTGCGCTGCTTTTTTGCAATGCAGAGGATCTTCATCATAATCTCATTGAGGGCAAACAGATCAGTTCCATCTGCGGAATCTCCATTGAAAAGAACCATAAGAAGCCGACGGATTTCTTCTTTCAGGGAGCGTAAAAGAGCGGCATTGCTTACCGGAGTACACAAAATTGTATGGAACAGATTTTTACAGGAACCGAGCATATTTTCCGGAATCCGCTCAAAATCAATGTGAATGGTCAGAATCACGCTTTCAGGCTGCAGTTTTTTCAGTATATGGATCTCGTCCGGTGCAATCACAGCCAGTTCCTGCTCTGTCAGGGAGTGGGAGATGTGTTCTGTGATCACCTCATAACTGCCCTTTAGAACATAGGAAAGCTCCAGGCTGGTCTGTCTGGAAAATACTTTGCGGTCAAAGCTGTTGATGCTAAGACTTAAGATGATTGAATTTCTGTCCGGAAAAGTCATAATAATAGTTCATGTTTTGCATAGGATCACCTCGTTATCGTCAGTCTGCCGGGAAGGCATATAGTGTCAGTATAATATAAAACAAAGCGAAATAGGTGATTTTGATCATATTTTTTTGTTTTTAAGTGTTACTGTTTACATTAGATGTGGGTATTCTGAGTACATACGTGAATCAGGTAATTAAGCAGATTAGAAAAAATAAGATACGTAATATTACAGAAAAATATTGATATACGTAAAAAATACGTGATATAATATAACCATGATAAGGAAAGGAGATACAAAAGATGCCAATGACACCGAGAGAGATGATTAAATATCTCAAGAAAAACGGGTTTGAGGAAATCAGACAAAATGGTTCTCATATTACAATGAAGAACCGGTCTACTGGAAGAACGGTAATCGTTCCTTATCACTCCAAGGCTATGAAAAAGGGTTTGGAGCAAGCAATATTAAAGCAGGCAGGGTTAAAATAAAATCCTGCCTGAAAAATAAATGGAGGTATTACGTATGGAAAAATTATTCTATCCGGCACTTTTTCATAAGTCGGAAGAAGGCGGCTTTTGGATTTCGTTTCCAGATTTTCCGGAATGTTTTACTGAAGGAGATGACATGAAACAGGCTTACGAAATGACAGTAGAAGCGTTGGGTCTTGCTTTAGTGAACAGGAAGGAAGAGAAAGAAGAAATTCCGGATCCTTCCGATTTGGATAAAATTCAAAATGAAGATGGAACGATTGTGATTGTAGAATTTGATATGTTGGAATATCAAAGGAAGCACAATTCAAAAGCGGTAAAGAAAACCCTTAGTATTCCGGAATGGTTAAATGAAGAAGCTGTGTCGATGGGAGTAAACTTTTCGCAAGTACTACAGGAAGCGTTGATGAGCAAATTGAATATAAGCAGATAAATTGGGAGGGCTTGGAAACACAATGTCATTTAGTTAAGACATTAAGCAGATGTATTCCTATCAGGCAGAGGTAGAAAATTCACTATCTTTGCCTGATTTTTCTTTTATAAAAACTTGCTCTTATATTTATGCAGCACAAAAAGACAGATTGCTATCTGCCTAAATTAACGATATACTTTTATCGATGTTATGCAACTCGATACAGAAAACTTACTGCTGACTTAGGCTTGACTTTGCGAGGGTCGGAACGCCCGGGTCTTACAGGTAAAAGATTCTTCTGTATCAGCGTCTCAACGTCAGGTGGGGAAATGTCATTTCGCAGGAAATAACGACATATATGAATTGCTATTGTGTAATTCATTTGATAAACATGTTTTGTACCTTTTTGTTGGATTATTACATGCATTGTAATGAGCTCACAATAATTGTAAAGGATTAAACGTGCGTATATTTCTTGCATGATATACTCCATCTTTTTTGAATGAAAGCAACATAATCCGATAGCATATTTCAATTCCCTGAACGATGTTTCGATGCCCCATCGCATTGCATAAACCTTCTTTATTTCTTCTACTGGAAAATCTTCCTTTGGAAGATTGGTAATTATACTTTCATACGAATCTTCTGAAATGGCAAACCTTACTACTCTAAAATTCAACGTATAAAATTTTTTGTCATATAAATCCAGATAGTCAAATGGACTGGATTTTGCAATAAATTTAAATTTTTTGGGTTTAGCTTTCACATCTTTTGTCTGTTTTCGGGTTAATATAAGTTGCATGTCGTGGTCAAACTCATTTTCATCAGGAAGGTCAAAACTTCCTGTCATGCTTCCCCCACCGCCATCCTTTACACGAATCAGATAATACATTCCTTTTTCTTGGACATGCGCAAAAATATTATATGTTTCATATCCTCTGTCTGCGATAAAAATTGTTTTTTTCTCTCCTCTCCCTGATCTGCGGGCTTGCCACTCCGACTTCCGGGAGTATCCTGCTGAACGGAAAGGATATCTCTTCTTTAAACCGGTATGATTATCGCAGCCATGATATTGGCGTGATCTTTCAGAGTTTTAATCTGCTGCCGAAACTGACTGCCAGAGAAAATGTGATTCTTTCCATGGATATTGCGGGGTATCCATGTGAAGACAAAAAAGCACATGCGGATGAAGTCCTGAAAAAAGTAGCGCTTGGACCAAAGGAGGCAGATCGCCGGATCTTAAAGCTTTCCGGCGGGCAGCAGCAGAGAGTTGCAATCGCAAGGGCGTTGTCATATAGTCCGCAGATTCTGGTGGCAGACGAGCCGACCGGAAATCTGGATCCGGATACACAGAATGAAATTATGAAAATTTTCCTGAATCTGGCACATGAGGATGGACGGTGTGTAATTCTTGTGACACATTCAAAAGAGGTGGCCGCCGCGGCAGATGAAGTGTATCGTCTGTAGCTTAAAGAGAATGTCTGTATATAAAAGAGAGGATAGAACGTATGAAATGGATCAAAAGAGCAGTGCTTGGGATTTTTCTTGCTGCGGCTGCAGTGATTGGAGTCCTGGGATTTACAAAGTATCAGGCAAGACAGGCGGAAGTAAAAGCAGCAGAGGAAACATCCAGAAAGAAAGAACAGATTAAAGAAATTTATACGACAGAGTATCAGGAGGCAGTAAAAGAACGGCTGGAAACAGCAAAGGAATCAGGAACGTATACAACAGAGAAAATGCTGGTGGAACAAAATCCGTTTGGAACAAATACGCTGTCTCTTTATGTCTATTTTGCAACAGAAGAACCGGCTTCTGTCTCCTATGTTGTTTCTGTGCCCGATAGCGAAATTGCAGATTTTGGAGGAAAAGTCAATCAGGAAGAGATTTATACCACAGAACATGAATTTCAGGTCATAGGTCTCATTCCGGATATGGAAAATACGATCACCTTTACGCCGGAAGCAGAAGACGGAACCATAACCACTGCTTCCTGCAAATACAAAATGGGAAGTCTTGCAGGAGAAGAAGAGGTACAGCTGAAGCAGACAGCAGGTCAGACAGATGTAAGCAGCCAGATTTCGCTTCCGGATTCCGGCTTGTATGTCATCCTTGGAAATGACAGTGATGATGTCGATTTTATGTACTATTATGATGAAATGGAACGATCAGAGGAGAAGTTCCGCTGATCGGATATCGAAGCCATCGGCTGGTATTTGAGAATGATCGGATGTATTACAGTATTTCCGAAACAAAAATTGCAGCAGTGAATGAACTGGGTATGGTGGAGCAAGTCTATGATCTGGGAAACTATCAACTGCATCATGATTATGTTTTTGATGATGACGGAAATCTTCTGATTCTGGCAACGGATACCGGGAAACAGACGGTAGAGGACTGTGTATTAAAACTCAATCCTTCCACAGGTGAAGTCTCCTGTATTTTAGATTTGGAGGATCTGGACTGGGTACATATCAATACCATTCAGTGGATGGGAGAAGATTCCATTTATTGAGTTCCAGAGAAACATCTACTATTTTGAAAATCCAGAATCTGAATACTGCACCCGAAATCGCATATATGATCGGAGAAGAGAGTTTCTGGGAAGGAACAGGATATGAGAATCTTCTGCTTACGAAAGATGAGAGTAACGGAAGCTTTTCCAGTGCCGGCGGGCAGCATACGGTGACTTACGTGACAGATGATTCACTGCCTGACGGACAGTATTATCTGTATCTGTTTAACAACAATTTAGGATACAGTGAGTCCAGACCGGATTATGACTGGAGTCAGATCGACCAGATCGCAACAGACCTCTCTTCGGGAACTACTTCCTACTATTATAAATATAAAGTGGATGAAAATGCAGGAACCTATACTCTGGTGCAGTCTTTTGAAGTTCCGTTTTCCGGATATGTAAGCAGTGTGCAGGAATGTGAGGATACGATTCTCGTAGATTCCGGGATGCAGGGACTGATCGGAGAATACAAGGAAGATGGAACACTGGTAAAACAGTTCCAGATGAATCTCTCGAAATACTATATTTACAGGGTATATAAATATGATTTTTCCGGATATCTGTTTACAGAAGAATGATAAATGAAAATAATTCTCAATAAAAATGTTGATTTCATAATACGGATGTGTTATATTGAATTCAAGGTTAGCGATAACTAACTGAGAATAAATCATGTAAAGCCCTTTCCATGTCGTAACTGCTGAATGCGGCATAGCAGGATGTCCCCAAAGGCGGTATCGCCTGCGGGACATCTTTAAGGGAGAATGTGTGATAAAAGGAGAGACGAATCTATGAATTATTTAGAAATTGAAAAAGTAGTCGGAAGAGAAATCTTAGATTCCAGAGGAAATCCTACAGTAGAAGCAGAAATCACCTTAGCAGACGGTACAGTGGCAAGAGGAACAGCGCCGAGCGGAGCATCTACAGGTGAATTTGAAGCATTGGAATTAAGAGACGGAGATAAAGCAAGATATCTTGGAAAGGGTGTCACAAAGGCAGTTGAAAATATAAATACGGTCATTGCAGAGACAATCGCAGGAATGGATGCATCTGATATCTATGCAGTGGATCAGGCGATGATCCGTGCAGATGGCACAAAAGACAAGTCAAAACTTGGCGCAAATGCGATCCTGGCAGTTTCGATTGCAGCGGCAAGAGCAGCGGCACAGTCCCTGGAGCTTCCATTATATCGTTTCCTTGGCGGTGTTTCCGGAAACAGACTTCCTGTTCCGATGATGAATATTTTAAATGGCGGCGCACATGCGGCAAATACCGTAGATGTTCAGGAATTTATGATTATGCCTGTTGGAGCAGAAAGCTTCAAAGAAGCGCTCCGTTGGTGCGCAGAAGTATTCCACGCACTGGCTGCACTGCTGAAATCAAAAGGGCTTGCGACTTCTGTCGGCGATGAAGGAGGATTTGCACCGGATCTTGCGAGTGATGAAGAGGCAATCCAGTATATATTGGAAGCAATCCAAAGCGCAGGATACGAACCGGGCAGAGATTTTATGATTGCCATGGATGCAGCATCCAGTGAATGGAAAGGAACTGCAAAAGGGGAGTATATCCTTCCTAAGGCAGGAACCAGATTTACCTCCGAGGAACTGATCGAGCACTGGAAACAGCTGGTGGACAAATATCCGATCATTTCGATTGAAGATGCGCTGGATGAAGAAGACTGGGAAGGCTGGCAGAAGCTGACAAAAGAACTTGGCGACCGGGTACAGCTTGTAGGTGACGATTTATTTGTTACGAACACAGAAAGATTACAAAAAGGAATTGAATCAGGCTGCGGAAACTGCATTCTGATCAAATTAAATCAGATCGGTTCTGTATCCGAGACACTTGAAGCAATCAAGATGGCTCATAAGGCAGGTTACACCGCAGTATCTTCTCATCGTTCCGGTGAAACAGAAGATACCACCATTGCGGATCTGGCCGTGGCATTAAATACTTGCCAGATTAAAACAGGAGCACCAAGCCGCTCCGAACGTGTGGCAAAATATAACCAGCTGCTTCGGATTGAGGAAGAACTGGGTGAGAGTGCGGTATATCCTGGAATCCAGGCATTCAATATCAGAAGATAAGAGAATAGAGAGAATGATTTATAAGGCGACTATGCGGACAACGGAAGGTTGGAAACATGGTCGCCTTTTTAAGGTTTAAATGTCATAGCAACTTGCAATCTGTTTTTACCTTTCGAAAAATGTGTGTCTATGGTAAAATATCGACATCAGACAAAAGTATGAAACGAAGTTTGGGAGGGCAGTTATGAAGTTGTTATTGGTGGAAGATGATATAGAAATCAGCCAGATGCTCAAAAGCTATCTGGAAGCAGAAAACTATGAGGTGATTTGTGCGGTTGATGGGGAGGAAGCCTGTGAGAAGTTTGAGAAGGAATCCTACAGTCTTGTATTGTTGGACTTGATGATACCGAAAATCAGCGGTATGGAAGTGATGCAGCATATTCGAACGCACAGTACAGTTCCCATCATTATTGTATCTGCGAAAGATACGGATGCAGATAAGACGCTGGGGCTGGGTCTTGGAGCCGATGATTATATTACGAAACCATTTTCAGTAACAGAAGTATTGGCTCGTATTAAGGCAAATATCAGAAGAAGTACCCAATATTCAAAGCCGGAAGAGCAAGAAGTCTTGATGATGGGAGATCTTACTATAAATCTGACGAATTATACAGTGGAGAAAAATGGGACAAAAATAGATCTGACGGCAAAAGAGTTTGAAATTTTGAAGTTGCTCGTTCAGAATCCCCAAAAAGTATATACCAAAGAACAGATGTATTCTCTGATATGGAATGATGCCTATTTAGGAGATGAAAATGCGGTCAATGTTCATATCAGCAGGCTGCGGAACAAAATAGAAGAGCATCCGAGATCTCCGAAATATATCATTACGGTATGGGGAATCGGATATAAGCTGGGAGATCTGTCATGAATAATGAGATAATTTTATTTTTCCTGTGCATCTGTATTGCAGTGCTGATTTGTATTGTAGTTTATCAACAGTTTGTTTTTCGAAGAGGAATACAGAAGCAATTAAAAGAAATCAGTCAAAAGCTGGAAAAAATACAAGATACGGACAGCGATGAGAATATTATGATGTTCACAGATGAACAAGCTCTCATGGAACTACTGGTACAGATCAACCGTTTGCTGGAAAATCAAAGAAAAATGAAAGTGGATTATCGCCGTTCACAGATTCAGCAAAAAAGATGCTGTCCAACATTTCGCATGATATCAAGACTCCGATGACAGTCATATTAGGCTATCTGGAGATTATGCGGATAAATGGTGACAAGGAGGATGAAATGCTTCTGAAAGTAGAACAGAAGGCAAAGAGAGTCATGGAACTGATCAATCAGTTTTTTACACTTGCGAAGCTGGAAGCAGGAGATATGGAACTGGAGATTTCAAGGATAAATATCTGTGAAGTCTGCCGCGAGAATATCCTGGACTTTTATGAATTGCTGAAACAAAAAGAGTTTCAGGTTGAAGTAAAAATTCCGGAGGAAGCAGTGTTTATTATGGGGAATAAAGAGGCGCTTCATCGTATTTTATATAATCTTATTTCCAATGTGATCCGGTATGGCTTGGATGGGCGGTATTTGGGACTTGTTCTCAGATCGGTGAAAAATGATGTTTATATTGATGTGATTGATAAAGGAAAAGGGATAGAGAAAGAATTTGCGGGGAATGTATTGAGCGATTGTTTACAATGGAGGATTCCAGAAACAGAAGGATTCAGGGGAATGGTCTGGGGCTTACGATCGCGCAGACTCTTGCACAGCAGCTCGGTGGAGAGATTGTGTTGGAGAGTGAACCGAATGTAAAAACTACATTCACGGTAAAATTGCATAAGTGTTTCTTCTGAGACAGATTCTTTGCATTTTAAGTGAAAGAAAGAAATTCGTAAGAATTCGTCAAGAGTTTTGAAATTCTCATTTGCTAGAATGGTGATCAGAAAGGAGGCAGACGATATGACATATGTTGTACAGACAAACAAACTTACAAAAACCATTGGAGAAAAAAATCTTGTGACGAATGTGTCCATGCATGTGAAAAAAGGAGAAATCTATGGATTTCTGGGTCCTAACGGAGCAGGAAAAACGACGGTTATGAAGCTGTTGACAAATCTCTGGAAACCGACAGAAGGAAGCATCGAGCTGTTTGGAGAGAAACTGACATCGACTTCGTATGAGGTACTTAAGCGGATGGGGTGCATGATTGAATTTCCTACTTTTTATGAGCATTTAAGTGGCAGAGAGAATCTTGCGCTTCATTGTGAATACATGGGATATTACAATACAGGAAGTATTGAAAATGCCATGGAGCTATTAGGCTTGAACAATACAGGGAAAAATCAGTACGCGAGTATTCTCTGGGAATGAAACAGCGATTAGGACTTGCACGAGCGGTGTTGTGTAAGCCGGAACTTTTGATTTTGGATGAACCGACTAATGGTCTTGATCCGGCAGGAATCAAACAGATTCGGGATTTACTGCGGATGCTTTGTACGGAATACGACATTACGATTATTGTGTCCAGTCATATTCTTTCAGAGATCGAGAGTATTGCAGATACGATCGGAGTGATCAACCGCGGTGTTCTCGTTCAGGAAATCGCGATGCAGGAAATTACGGAAAGAAGTCTTGCCTATATTGAATTGAATGTTGTGGATACAAGAAAGGCTTCGTATGTACTGTCGGATAAGATAGGGATTGACAACTTTAAGATTGTAGAAGATAGAATCATCCGAATTTATGACGGGAATATATCGGTGCAAGAATTGTCAAAGGCGCTGGCATTACACGATGTGGAAATGACTGCGATTGGAACAAAGTCAGAATCACTGGAAGAATATTTCCTCAAACTGACAGGAGGTGATGTGAGATGTTAAAATTGATCAAACTGGAATGGAAAAAGAACAACATCGGTAAGTACATTAGAAATGCTGTGATTCTTGCGATTATCCTCTGCACGTTTCTGTTTGCACTGGCGTATCTGGGAATTGCAAATGATCCGGACACCGGAGTGCCGGATGCTGCACCGGGGAATGAGATGATTTCGTCTTCCATCGAACTGTTTACGGGGATGTCTTTTTTAGTATTTACCGGGGTGATGCTGGCTTCGTTTATTGTCACAGCGTATAAAAATAAAACCATGAATCTGATGTTTTCCTATCCGATCAGACGGCAGAAAATATTAGTGTCACAAATGCTGGCAGTGTGGATTTTTAATCTTATTGCGCTGATTTTGACAAAATTGCTGGTTTATGGCTGTGTACTTGTCGGCTCACTTTTTATGAAATCTGCATTTTTGCTTGATTTTAACATGGCAAGTGCGTCATTTTATGTGCAGCTTATTCTGAAATCGATTGTGATGGTAAGTATGAGTTTTATTGCGCTGTTTATCGGTCTGGCAATGAAATCATCCAAAGCAACGATCATTTCGTCATTCCTTCTGATTTTTTTGACACAGGCGAATATCGGTGATTTTACGCTGAAAGATAATCTGGTTTTTCCTGTAATCTTAACAGGAATATCGGTTGTTTTTGCAGTACTTTCTGTGTGTCATGCGGAGACGAAAGATTTGATGTAGTGGGCGTTTTAAGAAAAATGACGCCCGAAAATAGCAGGGAGAGTGTAAGCTGAAAAGAGAAAAGCTGTAACGTGTTATCATAAAGATAAAATGCGTTACAGCTTATATTGTCAGGCGTTACAGCCCGAAGAACTCTTTGATTTGCCCGGCAATGATGTTCATAAGTTTTGTTCTGGCTTCAATGCTTGCCCATGCGATGTGAGGTGTGATAAGAAGCCGGTTGCTGTCCGTGAAGCCGCGAAGCGGATTGTCTTCGGACATAGGTTCTACACACAGAACGTCCAGACCGGCAGCTTGTATTTCATTTGTTTCCAGTGCGGTTTTTAAATCTGCTTCCACGACGATCGGACCACGTCCCAGATTTAAGAAGATCGCGCTTTTTTTCATCTTACAAAAGGCGTTCAAGTTCATAACTATAAATGAGCAAATTTGAAAAATTGCACAAAACTACACATGCGAATTTCATAAATGAATCAAAATCATTGCTTTCCTTTGCGCATTGAAAAAGATAACGATACTTTTCCAGCTGAATGGTATCACAGATTTCGTGATA
>ENA-OQJX01000017-OQJX01000017.1-human-gut-metagenome-genome-assembly--contig:-NODE-17-length-95093-cov-11.189499_pt1 | contig 95093 bp, 108 predicted proteins | sample MGYA00242615_ERZ504782 | MGnify/ENA primary metagenome ERZ504782 (study PRJEB26092, sample SAMD00036354) | human gut metagenome | host: Homo sapiens | study: EMG produced TPA metagenomics assembly of... | reverse complement strand
CTATGCGACACTCGGCGTGTCGCATAGGGGTATGTGCGAAATGTTGTGGTAGCCGCTAGGCTTGCCGCCTCTACTGCAGGTGGCTGATGATGCGGCGGCTGATCTCGTCGATGTCGCCGACACCGTTGACCACGACCAGCAGACCGCGGGACTCGTAGATGTCGAGCAGCGGGGCGGTTTCCTTCTCGTAGGTTTCCAAACGCTTGGCGATGGCCTCCGGGGTGTCATCAGCACGACCCTGCTCGGCGGCACGCTTCTTCATGCGCTCCAGCAGCACGTCACGGGCGGCTTCGAGAGCCACCACGTGGTCGAGCGGAGTGCCGAGGTCGGCCAGCATTTCGTCAAGTGCGGTGACCTGGGCGGCATTGCGCGGGTAGCCATCAAGAATCCAGCCGTTGGCACAGTCTTCCTTGGCCAGACGATCCTTGACGATTTTGTTGGTCAGGGAATCCGGAACCAGCTCGCCCTTATCGGTGTAGCTCATCGCTTCAAGACCGAGTTCGGTCTTGTTCTTGATGTTGTAGCGGAAGATATCGCCGGTGGAGATGGTGGGGATGTTGAAGTGCTCAGCGAGCAGCGCAGCCTGGGTGCCTTTGCCCACGCCTTGAGGTCCCATGATGAGCAGACGCATGGTGGTCTCCTTTTATGTTGGAAATTAATACGGTTTTGGCTCCCTTGTTAGGGGAGCCATTGAGTTATATGTGGGAGGAAACGGATTGCTCCGTCAGTCGACAGCCCACAGGGCTGTCTCCTTCCTCGCGCTGACGCCTGCTGAGCGGGCGTCAGCCCTCCTTATGATCCACGTTCTCGAGCAGGAAGCCGGTGTACTGGAACTGCTCGGTCTGGGCCTTGGCCTGACGCAGGGTGTCGAGGCCGACGCCGGCGATAATCAGGATGGTGGTACCACCGAACGGCAGCTTGGCATTGAGTCCGAGGGCCATGATGAGCACGGTCGGAATCAGGGCCACGAACAGCAGGTAGACGGCACCGACGGTGTTGAGTCGGTTCATCACGTAGGTCAGGTAGCGGCTGGTGGCGTTGCCGGCGCGGATGCCGGGGATGAAGCCGCCGTACTGCTTCATGTTGTCTGCGGTCTCGTCCGGGTTGAACGTGATCGAGGTGTAGAAGAAGCAGAAGAACACGATCATCAGGGCATACAGCGCGATGTACCACACGGAGGTGGTGTTCGCCAGGTTGGCGTTTATCCACTTGACCCAAGACTGGTCGGACTTGCCGAACTGGGCGATCAGGGTCGGGATGGCGAGGATCGAGGAGGCGAAGATGGGCGGAATAACGCCGGACATGTTGATCTTGAGCGGCAGGTAGGTGGAGGAGCACCGTACATCTTGCGGCCGATCATGCGTCGGGTGTACTGCACCGGCACGCGGCGCTGGCACAGTTCGACGAAATCGACGAAGATGAGGATGACCACGAGCACGCCCACGACGATGCCGAACTTCAGCCAGTCGCCGTTCTTGCCGTTGGTGCCGTAGCCGATCTCCCACAGCTGCGGCAGGAAGCCGGAGCAGATGGACATGAAGATCAGGATGGACATGCCCTGGCCGATGCCCTTGTCGGTCACGAGCTCGGCCATCCACATGATCAGGCCGGTGCCGCCGGTCATGATGAGGACCATGACCACGAGGTTCCACACGGAGCCGTCTGGAATGACCTGGTCACACTTGTAGTTGAACAGGGCGCCGGAGCGAGCGGTGACCAAAATGGTGGTGGACTGGAGCACAGCCAAACCAATGGTCAGGTAACGGGTGTATTGGGTGAGCTTGGCCTCACCGGACTGACCCTCCTTGTGCAGGGCCTCGAAGCGCGGAATAACCACACGCAGCAGCTGCACAACGATGGATGCGGTGATGTACGGCATGACGCCCAGCGCGAAGATGGACAGCTGAAGCATAGCGCCACCGGAGAAGAGGTTCACCAATCCGATGAAGTTCTCCTGTGAGGCGCTGCCCATGGTGGCCATGCACTTGTTCACCACGTTGTAGTCCACGCCCGGCGTCGGAATGAACGAACCGATGCGGTAGACGATGATGATGAACAGGACGAAGAGAATCTTCTTCCTCAGCTCTTTGGTCTTCAGGGCCTGGATTAGTGTCCTCACCTGGGTTTCCTCCCACTAGCGCGCACTCGACGCGCGAAATACACAAACTATCGAACGAGCATAGTCTAACGTGCCTACTTCAGACAACTGTGCGTCTCGTCAATGCTTGCTGAATATGACTTTATGGACAACGCATCTCCCCGAAAATCGGGGTATTGTATCGGCGCCAGCGAATGTAGGACTTGATGCTGAGACCGCATCACTGCACGCGGAACGCCATCAATGATCTCGATAGGTCATAGTGATAGCAGTGCCCCCGACCACCAGATAGGCGGACGGGGGCACAGAGCTATATTCAGCGTTTCGCGCGGACTAATCAGTCCTCAACGACGGAGCCGCCGGCAGCTTCGATCTTGGACTTGGCGGAAGCCGAGGCCTTGACACCCTTGAGGGTGAATGCCACGGTGGTTTCGCCTTCGCCCAGAACCTTGACCGGAGCGTTGCCACGGACGACGCCCTTGGCAACCAGATCCTCGGCAGTCACTTCGCCGCCCTGAGGGAAGACCTCAACGAGACGAGCAATGTTGACCACCTGGAACTCCACACGGAACGGGTTCTTGAAGCCACGGAGCTTCGGCAGGCGCATGTACAGCGGCAGCTGGCCACCTTCGAAGCCAGGACGCACGTGAGTGCGCTTGGTCTGGCCCTTGGCGCCACGACCGGAAGTCTTGCCCTTGGAGCCTTCACCGCGACCCACGCGGGTGCGGTCCTTCTTGGCGCCCGGGGCGGGCTTCAAATCGTGCATCTGCAGGATTTCGTTATCTGCCATAATCAGTCAACCTCCTCGACGGTGACCAGGTGACGCACGGCGTTCACCAGACCACGGTTGGCCGGGGTATCCTCGCGGATCACGGTCTTGCCGATCTTGTTCAGGCCGAGGGTCTTGACGGTGGCGCGCTGAGCCGGAGTACGGTTCACGATGCCGTGGTGCAGGGTAATCTTCAGGTTCTTAGCCATGAGTATCACTCACCATCCTTCTCTTCAGCGGCCTTCTTGGCAGCCTCTTCACGAGCCTTGCGAGCCTCATCGATACCAGCGGCACGAGCGCGCAGCAGGGCATCGGGAGCGACCTCGTTGAGGGCCAGACCACGACGGGCGGCGATCTCCTCGGGCTCTTCGAGCTGCTTGAGAGCGTCGACGGTAGCGCGCACCACGTTAACGGCGGTGGCGGAGCCCATCGACTTGGTCAGGACGTCGGTGATGCCTGCGCATTCCATGACGGCGCGCACGGAGCCACCGGCGATTACACCGGTACCCGGGGCAGCAGGACGCAGCAGAACAGTGCCGGCGGCGTCGTGACCCTGAACCGGGTGGGTGATGGTGCCACGGACGCGAGGCACAGAGAACATGTGCTTCTTGGCGTCCAGCTGGCCCTTGGCGATGGCGGCCGGGACTTCACGGGACTTGCCGTAGCCGACACCCACGGTGCCGTTACCGTCGCCCACTACCACGAGAGCAGCGAAGCTGAAGGTACGACCACCCTTGTGGGTCTTGGACACACGGTTGATGGTCACCACGCGATCGAGCAGTTCGTCGCCGCGGTTTTCCTCACGACGGTTACGACGCTCGCCACGACGGCCTTCACCGCGCTGGCCACGACGACCCTTGCGGTCCTCGTTGTTGGATTCGGTCGCCACAGTGTTCTGAGTTTCTTCAGCCACTTGGGTTTCCTTAGTTTCGTTGTCGCTCACAGTGCAAGACCTCCCTCGCGGGCGCCATCAGCAACGGCTGCGACGCGACCGGTGTACTTGTTGCCACCGCGGTCGAAAACGACCTCGGTGATGCCGGCAGCCTTGGCCTTATCGGCGATCAGCTCGCCGACCTTCTTGGCGGCCTCGGTCTTGGTGCCCTTGAAACCGGCAAAGTCGGCCTGCAGGGTGGAGGCGGACACAAGAGTCACGCCCTTGGTGTCGTCGACCACCTGAGCAACCATGTGACGGTTGGAACGGGTGACCACCAGGCGCGGACGCTCGGCGGTACCGGAGATGCGCTTGCGGATACGCACGTGACGGCGCTTGAGAGCAACCTTCTTGCCTTTTCCGAGAATAGCTACGCTCATATCACTTACCAGCCTTTCCAGCCTTGCGCAGGATGCGCTCATCGGCGTACTTGACGCCCTTGCCCTTGTAGGTTCCGGAGCGCGCAGCTTGCGGATGTTGGCGGCGACCTGGCCCACAGCCTGCTTGTCAATGCCCTCGACAACCACGTGGTTGGCGTCGGTCACCTTGAGGGTGATACCTTCGGGCGGGTTGACGGTGATGGTGTGGGAGTAGCCGAGGAAGAACTCGATGCCCTGACCCTTGGCGACGGCGCGGTAACCGGTGCCGACGATCTCAAGAGTCTTGGAGTAGCCATCGTGCACACCCTTGACCATGCCGGCCATGATGGAACGAGCCAGACCGTGCTTGGCACGGGTCGGACGCAGGTCATCAGCCGGGGTAACGATGATCTCGTTGCCCTCAACGGCAGCGGTGATGCCTTCCGGAATCACGTAGGAATCAGAACCTTGGCGCCTTGGCCGAGAAGTTCTGACCTTCAATCTTGACTTCAACGCCAGCGGGGATGGCGATGGGGAGCTTACCAATATGCGATGCCATGTTTCAGCTCTCCTTTCTCACCACACGAAGGCGACAATTTCGCCGCCAATGCCCCGGTCGAGGCATTCCTTCTGAGTCAGCAGTCCCGAGGAAGTCGAGATGATGGCGATACCCAGGCCACCGAGCGGCATCGGCAGGGAGTCGGACTTCGCATAACGACGAAGGCCCGGCTTGGAGATGCGCTTGATGCCCTGAATGGAACGCTCACCGTTCGGACCGTACTTGAGGGTGACCTCAAGAGTCTGGCCGACCTTGGCTTCCTTAGCGGTGAAGTCCTTGATGTAGCCTTCGCGCTTCAGGATCTCGGCGATGTTCGCTTGAACTTGGAGTACGGCATATCCACGGTCTCGTGCTTTGCCGCGCTCGCATTACGCAGACGCGTAAGCATGTCTGCGATCGGATCTGTCATTGTCATTTGGGCTTGTTGCCCTTTCTCGCTATGGTTTCCGCCGCCCTCACGCTTCTTCTAGAAGCGATTGGGCCGCGGACCTTCAGCGTCGATGTTTACCAACTGGACTTCGTAACGCCGGGCAGTTCACCGCGGTGAGCCTTCTCGCGAAGGCAGATGCGGCACAGGCCGAACTTGCGGTAGACGGAGTGGGGACGACCGCAGACCTGGCAGCGCGTGTAAGCGCGCACCTTGAACTTCGGCTTGCCGGCCGCCTTGTTCTTAAGAGCGGTTTTTGCCATATCAGTTCTCCTTGAAGGGGAAGCCGAGGTGCTTCAAGAGCGCGTAAGCTTCCGTGTCGTCCTTGGTGGAGGTCACCACAGTGATGTCCATACCGCGCACGTGATCGATCGAATCAGGATCGATCTCATGGAACATGGACTGCTCGGTGAGACCAAAGTTGTAGTTGCCCTGGCCATCGAACTGGTGACCGTTGATACCGCGGAAGTCGCGGATACGGGGCAGCGCAAGGGTCAGCAGACGATCCAGGAACTCCCACATACGGTCGCCGCGCAGGGTGACGTATGCACCGATGGCCTGGCCTTCACGCAGGTGGAACTGCGCAACGGACTTCTTGGCCTTGGTGATCTTCGGCTTCTGGCCGGTGATCAGGGTGAGATCCTTGACGGCGCCTTCGATGAGCTTGGAGTCGCGAGCTGCGGCACCGACGCCCATGGAGACGACGACCTTCTGCACACGAGCAACCTGCATCGGGTTGGAGTACTTGAACTCCTTCTCGAGCTCAGGGATGATCTGCTCGTTGTACTTGACCTTCAAGCGCGGGGTGGCCGGCGCTTCGACAGTGGTATCGGTCATGCCAGCTCCTTTCCGGACTTCTTGGCGACGCGTACACGCACGGCCTTGACCTTGCCGTCACGCGCCTCTTCCTTAACAGTGATGCCCACGCGGGTCGGCTGCTTGGTCTCCGGGTCGATGACCATCACGTTGGAGCGATGGATCGGAGCCTCAGTGGAGACGATGCCAGCCTGCTGGCCCTGCTGCGTGGCGCGCACGTGCTTCTTGACGATCTGCACGCCTTCGACGATCAGTCGGTCGTTGTCCAGCACCTGCTTGACAGTGCCTTCCTTACCGCGATCCTTGCCGCGAATGACCTTGACCAGGTCGCCGCTCTTAATCTTGGCTGCCATGTCAGATCACCTCCGGGGCGAGGGACACGATCTTCATGAACTTGTGCTCACGCAGTTCACGACCAACCGGTCCGAAGATACGAGTGCCCTTCGGTTCACGGCCGGAGCCGAGAATAACGGCGGCGTTCTCGTCGAACTTGATGTAGGAACCATCCGCACGGCGGGATTCCTTGACGGTACGGACGACAACGGCCTTCACCACGTCGCCCTTCTTGACCGACCCGCCAGGAATGGCGTCCTTGACGGAGGCGACGATCACGTCGCCGATGCCGGCATAGCGTCGCTTCGATCCGCCGAGCACGCGGATGGCGAGGAGTTCCTTCGCACCCGTGTTGTCGGCGACATGAAGCCGCGTTTCCTGCTGAATCATTGATTCTCCTTAGCCGAGCTGGTTCTCCCCATTTACCGGGGCACCTTGGTCTTCCGAGGTGCCCCGGTAAATGGCGAGCCTTGCCGAACTTTACTTACTTGGCGCGCTCGATAATGGATTCGAGACGCCAGCGCTTGGTCTTGCTCAGAGGCCGAGTTTCCATAATACTCACGAGGTCGCCAATGTGGGCGTCGTTGTGTTCATCATGGGCCTTGACCTTGCTGGTGGAACGAACGACCTTGCCATACAGCGGGTGGGTCGAACGCTGCTCGAGCTCGACGGTAATCGTCTTGTCCATCTTGTCGGACACGACGTAGCCGCGGCGAACCTTACGGAAGTTACGCTCTTCAGCCATAATCACTTCTCCTTGGATTCGGTAGCGGCCGGCTCCTGGCTGATGCCAAGCTCACGCTCACGCAGCACAGTGTACATGCGTGCGATGTCGCTCTTGACAGCCTTGAGACGGGCGGTGTTCTCGAGCTGACCAGTGGCGTGCTGGAAGCGCAGGTTGAACAGCTCTTCCTTGGACTTCTTGAGGAAGCCTTCGATTTCCGCGTTGGTCTTCTCGTTGAGATTCTTGATGGAGTAATCAGCGGTACCGACTGCCATCAGATATCACCACCTTCACGTGCGATAATGCGGCACTTCATCGGGAGCTTGTCGATAGCACGACGGAGGGCTTCGCGAGCGACGTCCTCAGACACACCACCGATCTCGAACATCACGCGACCAGGGCGGACGTTCGCGATCCAGAACTCCGGGGCGCCCTTACCGGAACCCATTCGGGCGCCGAGCGGGTGCTTGGTCAACGGACGATCCGGGAAGATCGTGATCCACACGCGGCCACCACGCTTGATGTAGCGGGTCATGGCGATACGTGCGGCCTCGATCTGACGGTTGGTCACGTAGGCCGGGGCAAGAGCCTGGATGCCGAAATCACCGAAGTTGATCTCGTTGCCGCCCTTGGACATGCCAGAACGCACGGGGCGGTGCTGCTTGCGGTACTTAGTCCTCTTGGGGATAAGCATTCTTGCTCACTCCTTCGTTTCTGCAGCGGCAGTGGCCTCGGCAGGAGCCTCGGCCTTGGGGGCCTGAGCATTCTGCTGAGCGGCGGAACGGTTGCCACGGCGCGGGCGGCGATCGCCACGACGGCCCGGACGGTTGTTCTGCTGAGCCTGCTGCTCTTCGAACTCGGATTCGGTCATATCGCCCTTGTAGATCCACACCTTGACGCCGATGCGGCCGTAGGTGGTCTTGGCCTCGAAGAAGCCGTAATCGATGAGGGCACGGAGGGTCTGCAGCGGAACGCGGCCCTCGCGATAGAACTCGGAACGGCTCATTTCCGCACCGCCGAGGCGGCCGGAGAGCTTGATGCGGATACCCTTGGCACCAGCGTGCATGGCGTCCTGCTGAGCCTTGCGCATGGCACGACGGAAGGTGACGCGGTTGGTCAACTGCTCGGCGATGCCCTGAGCGACGAGCTGGGCGTCCAGCGCGGCGTTCTTGACTTCGAAGATGTTGAGCTGAACCTGCTTGCCGGTCAACTTCTCCAGCTTGGCGCGAACGCGCTCAGCCTCGGCGCCACGACGACCGATCACAATGCCCGGACGGGCGGTGTGAATGTCCACGCGGACACGGTCACGGGTGCGCTCGATGACGATGCGGGACACGCCTGCGCGCTCGAGATCCTTGCTCATTTCCTTACGGATCTGATCGTCCTCGAGAACGAAGTCGCGGTAGCGTTCGCCGGCCTTGTTGGAGTCAGAGAACCACTTGGAACGGTGATTCTCGGTGATGCCCAGGCGGTAGCCAAACGGATTGATCTTCTGACCCATCTTTAGCGGGCTCCTTCCTTGGTAGCAACAACGACCGTGATGTGGGAGGTGCGCTTGTTGATACGAGCGGCGCGGCCCTGGGCACGAGCGCGGAAGCGCTTAAGGGTCACACCTTCGTCAACGAAGGTCTCCTTGATGAACAGGTCGTTCTCGCGGAACGGATCGCCGGCCTTGTCGGCCTTCACGCGGGCGTTGGCAATGGCGCTCTCCAGGGTCTTGCGGACCGGAAGGGCCGCAGCCTGAGGGGCGAACTTCAAAATGGTGACGGCGTCGGTGGCCTTCTTGCCGCGGATGAGGTCGACCATGCGGCGAGCCTTGCGCGGCGTCACACGGACGTGACGAGCGATTGCTTTAGCTTCCATGTTCTATTCCTTATCCTTAGCGGCGGGCTTTCTTGTCGTCCTTCACGTGACCCTTGAAGGTCTTCGTGGGGGCGAACTCACCCAGCTTGTGACCAACCATGGCCTCGGTGACGAACACCGGGACATGCTTGCGACCATCGTGAACGGCGAAGGTGTGTCCGATGAAATCAGGGGTGATCATCGAACGACGGGACCATGTCTTGATGACGTTCTTGGTACCCTTCTCGTTCTGCTCGTCGACTTTCTTCTGCAAGTGGGCGTCGACGAAGGGGCCCTTCTTGATGCTACGAGTCATCTTCTCGATACTCCCTTACTTGCGGTTCTTGCCGGACGGACGACGACGAACAATCATCTTGTTCGAAGCCTTCTTCGGACGACGAGTACGAACTTCGCCCTTGCCCCACGGAGAAACCGGCGGCTTACCACCGCGGGTACGACCGCCGTGCGGGTGGTCGACCGGGTTCATGGACTCACCACGGGTGACCGGACGCTTGCCGATCCAACGGGCGCGACCGGCCTTGCCGAGCTGCACGTTGGCGTGGTCTTCGTTGCCGACCTCACCAACGGTGGCGCGGCAGCGGGCGTCGACGTTACGGATTTCGCCGGACGGCATACGCAGCTGGGCGTAAGCGCCATCCTTGGCGACGAGCTGAACGGCAGCACCAGCGGAGCGAGCAATCTTGGCGCCACCCAGTGGGCGGAGCTCAATCGCGTGAACCACGGTACCGGTCGGGATGTTCTTCAGCGGCAGGTTGTTGCCCGGCTTGATATCAGCCTGAGCACCAGTCTCGATGACGTCGCCCTGCTTAACACCCTTCGGCGCGATGATGTAGCGCTTCTCGCCATCTGCGAAGTGCAGGAGGGCGATACGGGCGGAACGGTTCGGATCGTATTCGATCTCGGCAACCTTGGCGGGCACGCCGTCCTTGTCCCAACGCTTGAAGTCGATGAGACGGTACTGGCGCTTGTGACCACCACCGCGGTGACGGGAGGTGATACGGCCGTAAGAGTTACGACCGCCGGTCTTGGAGTTCTTGCGAACCAGCGACTTCTCAGGCGTGGAGCGCGTCAGATCGGAGAAATCCGAGACGGACGCGTTGCGGCGACCTGCGGACGTCGGCTTGTAAACGCGGATAGCCATAATATAGTTCTTCCTTTAACTTTTCTCGGCTAGCTTCAGTTGCCAAAGATGTCGATCGTCTGGCCCTCGGCGACGGTCACGATCGCGCGCTTCTGGGAAGCACGCTGGCCGAAACCGGTGCGGGTGCGCTGCTTCTTGCCAGCGCGGTTGAGGGTGTTGACGTTCGTCACCTTGACCTTGAAGATCTCTTCAATTGCCTGCTTGATCTGCACCTTGTTCGCGTCCTTGGCCACCACGAAGGTGTACTGGCCACGGTCGGAAAGGGCGTAGCTCTTCTCAGAGACGACGGGCTTCAAAATCACGTCGTGCGCGGGCTTGTGAATAGCGACCATCTAAATCAGGCCTCCTTCGGCTCGGTCTTGGCAGCCACGAAAGCTTCGAAAGCTTCCTTGGTGAAGACCACGTACTGAGCGGTGATCACGTCGTACGTGTTGAGCTGATCGACAAAAATCGGGTGAACGGTCGGGATGTTGCGCACGGAGAGCCACTCGTTGATGTTGTCACGAGTGAAGACGACCGTGGTGAACTTGTCCTCGGTGATCGGGCTCAGGGCGGCGACAGCAGCCTTGGTGGACGGCTCGGTGATACCGAAGTCCACGACGGCGATGCGGCCGGCGTTGGCGCGATCAGACAGGGCATAGCGCAGAGCTGCGGCCTTCATCTTCTTGGGGGTGCGCTGGGAGTAGTCGCGCGGCTGCGGGCCGAACACGACACCACCGTGGTACCACTGCGGAGCGCGGATGGAGCCCTGACGAGCACGACCGGTGCCCTTCTGCTTCCACGGCTTCTTGCCGCCGCCGGAAACCATGCCACGAGTCTTGGTGGCGTGGGTGCCCTGACGGGCAGCAGCGAGCTGAGCGGTAACAACCTGGTGAATCAGCGGGATGTGAGCCTTGACGTCTTCAGCGGAAACACCGAAGAGTTCAACCGGAGCCTCGACGGTACCGGCGGCCTGGCCCTTGGCGTCAGTGACGTTCAGAGTAACGTTTGCCATGGTTTATCAGGCTCCCTTCACAGCCGAACGGACGAGAACGATGCCGCCCTTGGGGCCAGGAATGGCGCCCTTGATGGCGATGATGCCGTTCTCGACATCAGCGGAGACGACGGTCAGGTTCTGGGTAGTGGCGGTCACATGACCCATGCGGCCGGCCATACGCTTGCCCTTGAGAATACGGCTCGGAGTGGCGCATGCGCCCACAGAGCCAGGACGGCGCTCGTTCTTATGAGAGCCGTGAGTACGGCGGTAGGACTTGAAGCCCCAACGCTTGATAGTGCCGGCGAAGCCTTACCCTTGGTAGTGCCGGTCACGTCGACCTCAGTGCCCTCTTCGAACAGGTCGGCGGCCAGTTCCTGGCCAGCTCGAACTGATCGACGTCGTCGGTGCGCACCTCAACGAGGTGGCGACGCGGGGTGACACCAGCCTTGGCAAAGTGGCCAGCCAGCGGCTTGGTCACCTTGGTCGGGTCGATGGCGCCGTAGCCGAGCTGGACAGCCTTGTAGCCGTCGGATTCCTCGGTCTTCACGGCAGTCACCACATTGGTGGACACATCGACAAGAGTAACGGGCACGAAGAAGCCGTTCTCGTCCCACACCTGGGACATGCCGAGCTTCTTGCCCAGCAGAGCCTTGCGATTAGACATAATGCTTCCTCCTCCCTTACAGCTTGATTTCGATGTTGACATCCGCAGGCAAATCGATGTGCATCAGGGAGTCCACGGCCTTGGGGGTCGGGTCCACGATGTCGATGAGGCGCTTGTGAGTGCGCATCTCGAAGTGCTCGCGAGAATCCTTGTACTTGTGAGGAGAACGGATAACACAGAAGACGTTCTTCTCGGTCGGCAGCGGAACGGGGCCAACTACAGTTGCGCCCGCGTTCGTCACCGTTTCGACGATTTTCTTCGCCGATTGGTCGATGACCTCATGGTCATAGGACTTAAGCCTGATGCGGATTTTCTGTCCCGCCATTGCCGTCCGCCCTTTCTAGCGATGTTCGTTGTACTGTTTACCAACCTGCTTCTTCAGGGCACCGGCGCGCATGGCCTCCCTTGGACATACGTCCTCTGGCGGTCATCCGACATCAGTGCGCAGTCTCCGTTTGCCACCTACAAGAAGTGGTTCCCGGCCCGCGCTCGCTTTTTCAATTCCAATTTGCGAGCCCAAATCAGGCAACTTGTTTATTCAACCATCGAGGCGGGACACTGGAATCCGCGCGTGTCGCGTGCTCGCGCCGACCATACTCTCATAAACCATCAAAAAAAGATTACTTGACTCGATACGAATAGGTTGGCGATTGCGGGCGAACGGCCAATTGCAGAAACCGCGAATCGTCTGCTCGTACACACGTGTCATAAATCACGCACCAAATATGAACGTTCGGATTGTGACGTACAGCACTGGGCGTTACGCTAAGCGACGTGACACAATCACTGGCAAAAAACATCAAACCCATTCACGAACATGGCGCAAACGTGCTGTACCAACATGGCACCCTGGCCCTACTGGTACCAGGCCTGCTGGAAGGCACCACCACCATCGGCGAGCTGCTCAAGCACGGCGATACGGGTATCGGCACCGGCGAAGGGCTCGACGGCGAGCTCATTATCTTGGATGGGGTCGCATATAAGGTCGGCCAATCCGGTGTGGCCGAGCGCGTGCCAGATGATTTCACGATGCCATTTGCCAACAGCCATAAGGCGGCATTCCAGTATCAGTGCGAACGCGAAGATATTGGTCTTGAGGAACTGAACAAGAAAATCGTTGAGGCCAACGGTCGCGCGAACACTTTCTTCTCGGTGGTGGTGCGCGGCACGTTCAGTTTCATCAAGACCCGCGCGGTCATCAAGCAACAGGCACCCTACCCCACGTTGGTGGAAGTGGCCGATCGACAGGCCGTGTTCCTGCGCCACGATGTCAAAGGCACCATGCTCGGATACTTCTCCCCTGTGATGTTTCATGGTGCTGCCGTGGCCGGATTCCATGAGCATTTTCTGTCCGACGACCACACGTTCGGCGGGCATGTGCTTGATGCGGTACTCCAACGAGGCAAAATCTACAGTCAGGTATTCGACACCCTAGTACAGCATCTGCCGGTGGATGATCCCGGATACCGCAATCATGATTTCAGTCAGGATCCGATTGCTGAGGCCATCTCCAGTGCCGAAGGCGACACTCGTCCACACAACGAATGATTGCCCGGCCAATAGTCCAAGCCCACTCCCCCATAGCTGGCGGCATTGGCCCTCAGCACTTTCTGGGACGAAACGAATGTTCCCCACTCCCCGTGGCCGGCGGCATTGACTTGCATTGCGAATGATTGCCAAGCCAATAGGCTCGGCTACCCCCACAGCCTGCGGCATTTACTCGTATCGCAAATGATTTCCGCAAGAACAGCGCGAATCCAACTCATATTCTTCAGATAACCGCGCATACCGCGCGCACGCCTGAAATCGGACTCCCACACTGCCGGTATTCGGTTAACACGTTATTGGTCTCACATTGCTCTTACCTAGAACCGGCCGCTACGATACTATTGCCAGCTATGACGGCACAACGCACGACCCGCAAACGTGATTGGTTTGACAATCAGCCCGGCGCATGGGTGATGGTTATGCTGCCCGCAGCGGCAGGCTTCATTATCGGTGGTCCTGATCTTGATACGCTCTGGCTATTGGCGATTTGGGCTTTGTGCTATTGCGTGCAGTTCAGCGCTGCGCACTGGTTCAAGGCACACTTCTCGCACCGCTATCTGCCACCGATGATTGCCTATACCGGGGCACTTACCGTAATTGGCCTGCCATTCCTGATTACGCATACCGGCATACTGCGCTGGGCTCCTTTATATATAGTGCTGGTCGCGCTATCAATGCTGTCCTCGTGGTTGAGGAAGGAGCGCTCGCTGTGGGGCAATGCGGTATCGGTGATTGCCGCGTCGACGATGGCCACGGTAATCGCGTCATTCGGCAGCGCTGCCAAGACGGCATGTGCTATCCCTCTCAACGCGGCGCAAGCCTCGTGCGGAGCCGATACAGACGCCGCACGTGCCATGATTCGGAATATGCCGGGATTCAGCCAGATATTTGAACCCCGTGCCTGGTGGCCCGCTGGTTCTTTGCCCATGAACGGGCTGATTGCCACTGCGCTGTTCGCACTCATCCAATACGGCTCGGTATTGGTGGTCAAAACCATGATTCGAGAACGTGGGAAGCGTTCGTACGTGGCAGCATCGTGGATATGGCATGTGATGTTGGTGGCGCTGACCATAGTGGCAGGGCATAATCCGTTCCTCATAACAATGAGCGTGCTGCTACTGGCCCGTGCCATCGCCCTGCCTGTGGCCGCTCGGTACCGAACCATGAAACCTGTGGTAACTGGTATTACCGAAGCATTCGCCAGTCTTATTGCTTTTGGCTGCATTCTTGCGGCGGTGTTGATGTAATACCGCCTATGCATAGGGCCTCCACCGCGCGGTGAAATGCCCACCACGTAGTGATTCTTCCACCACGATGTTAGCGAGAATTCCTTATCCGCGGAATTCCGCCATTCTGGGACACCGCGCGGTGGGTATTTCACCGCGCGGTGGGAAATACACGTCGCGGTGGCGCCCCAAAGGCTTTTCATCACATAGCAAAATACACAACATATGACAAAGAGCCCGGCCCCGGAATGGGGTCGGACTCCTGTTACGCGGTCATGAAACCGTTTGGTCTCATATCGCTAATGGCACATGGCCATTAGACTCTTGCAATCAGCGCTCGGAGGCTTCCTCAGTGGCGGCCTCGCCTTCGCGCTCGATGCGCAGCTTGTGGCCTTCCTCCTGGGAGACGCCGTAGTAGGCACCGACGGCGATGTCCTTCATGTCGTTGATCAGCGGGATGCGCGGGTTAGCCGGGGTGCACTGATCCTCGTAGGCACGCATGCCGATCTGATCAAGCACGGACCAGAAGTAATCCTCATCCACGCCGCAATCCTGGAAGCTCTTGTTCATGCCGAGCTTGTTGTCGCGGTAATCCTCGACGGCCTTAGCCAGGTTCTCCACGGCTTCGGCCGGGGTCTTGCCGGTGTCGATGCCGAGATTGCGGGCGATGTCCTGGTAGCGCTCCGGAGCGACGTACTTGTTGTACTTCGGCCAAGAGGTGGGCTCCTCAGGAATCTGGCCGTTGTAACGAATCACATACGGCAGCAGGATGGAGTTGGTACGGCCGTGGGCGATGTGGCACAGAGCACCGATGGTGTGGGCCATGCCGTGGCACATGCCAAGGAACGCGGAGCCGAACGCCATGCCGGCCATGGTGGCGGCGTTGTGCATCTTCTCCTGGGCGTCGGTCTTGGCCAGGCCGGGCTCGCCGTTGACGGACTCAGCCAGGTTGTCCCAGATGAGCTTGGCAGCGTGCAGCGCCATGCCGTCGGTGAAGTCGTTCGCGTACACGGACACGTAGGCTTCCATCGAGTGGGTCAGGGCGTCGAAGCCGGCGTCGGAGGCCAGCTTGCGCGGCTGGGTGCGGGCCAGCACCGGATCCACGATGGCCACGGACGGGGTCAGGGCGTAGTCGGTGATCGGGTACTTGTAGCCGGTCTTGTGGTCGGTGATCACAGCGAACGGCGTGACTTCGGAACCGGTGCCGGAGGAAGTCGGGATGCACACCAGCTTGGCCTTCTTGCCCAGCGGCGGAATCTTGAAGGCGCGCTTACGGATATCGAAGAACTTCTCGCGCACATCGGAGAAGGCGATTTCCGGGTGCTCGTAGAGCAGCCACATGATCTTGGAGGCGTCCATCGGGGAGCCGCCGCCGACCGCGATGATCGTGTCCGGCTCGAACTCGTCGCGCATCATGGCCGCACCCTTTTCGACGGTCTCGACGGAGGGCTCCGGCTCGACGTAGTCGATGATGCGGAAGGTCACGCGGTTGGAACGGGCACGCAGCTGGTCGATGATCTTGTCGACGATGCCGAGCTGCTCCATGACCTTATCGCAGACGATGACAGCCTTCTCGATGCCGTACATGTCGCGCAGGTACTTGATGGCGTTCGGCTCGAAGTAGGTCTTGGCCGGGATCTTGAACCACTGCATGTTGTTGTTCCTCCGAGCAATGCGCTTGATGTTGACGAGGTTCACGGCCTGCACGTTGCCGGAAACCGAGTTGCCGCCGTAGGAGCCGCAGCCGAGGGTCAGGGACGGGGCGATGGCGTTGTAGATATCACCGATGCCGCCGAGAGAGGAAGGCTGGTTCCAGATGATGCGGCAGGCGTGCATACGAACACCGTACTCGCGCACGAGCTGCTGGTTGTTGGTGTGGATGGCGGCGGTGTGGCCGGCACCCAGCTTGAGCATCTTCTCGCACATCTCGAAGGCCTGCTCCTTGTTATCGGCCTTGAGGACGGCCTGCACCGGAGCGAGCTTCTCGTGGGTCAGCGGCTCATCGTCAGAGACTTCCTTGCACTCCGCGGCGAGGATGGTGGCATCCTCAGGAATATCGAAGCCGGCGGCCTTGGCGATGAACTGCGGGGACTTGCCCGGCACCACGGAGTTCAGCACCGGCTTTTCACCGGAACCGGCCACGCAGCCGAACATGTACTTCTCGAGCTTGGCCTTCTCTTCGGCATTGACGAAGTAGGCTTTGCGCAGCTTGAGTTCCTTGATGAGCGGGGCGTAGACGTCCTTGTGGGCGATGATGGCCTGCTCGGTGGCGCAGATCATGCCGTAATCGAAGTGCTTGGAGAGCACCAGATCGTTGGCGGCGCGCACGATGTCCACGTCCTTGTCGACGTAGGCCGGCGCGTTGCCGGCGCCCACGCCCAAGGCGGGCTTGCCGGAGGAGTATGCGGCCTTGACCATGCCCGGACCGCCGGTCGCGAGGATGGTGGCGATGCCGTCGTGCTTCATCAGTGCGCCGGTCGCCTCGATGGAGGGGTGCTCGATCCACTGGATGCAGTTCTCGGGGGCGCCCGCCTCGATGGCGGCGTCGCGCACGATCTTGCTGCTGCGACGGAACAGTTCTGGCGCCGGGGTGGAAGCCGAAGATGATCGGGCAGCGGGTCTTCAATGCGATCAGGGACTTGAAGATGGCGGTGGAGGTCGGGTTGGTGACCGGGGTGACGCCGGCGACCACGCCGACCGGTTCGGCAACTTCATCGATGCCGAGCACGTCATCTTCGCGGATGATGCCGACGGTCTTCTGACCAGCCAGGTAGTTGGTGATGTGCTCGCAGGCGAAGATGTTCTTGGTCGCCTTGTCTTCCACCAGGCCACGGTGCGTTTCGTCGACGGCCATTTTGGCGAGCACGAGATGCTTGTTCAGCGCCGCCACGGAGGCCTTGGCGACGATGTGGTCGACCTGCTTCTGGTCGAGCTTTTCGAATTCGACGAGAGCCTGCTGGCCCTTGGCTACGAGTGCGTCCACTTCAGCTTCGGCTGCGGCAAGCTTTTCTTCCGGAGTCGGCTTCGTTGCGCTGTTCTTAGTTTCTGCCACTGTAGGATCCTCCTCTAATAGAGATCTGGAACGTGGTGCGTTATTCCTTATTGCTGATTGCCGTTGTGCAACAGTCACGTCACGACGCTTCATGACACTGAATCGCCTGTGACCTGCATCACAATATACATGACCCATTGCATCTTTTCATCCCTTAAGCGAGTTGTGCGTTTCGTGTTATATTCCGTGTGCTTAATGTTCAAACAAGGATTATTTTTGCACAAAACTCTGTTCACTCTCTCCTAATTGTAGCCTTTTGTTCATTTTATATATCAAATGAACATTGCATCACCCCTATTTCTAAAAGCCGTTTTTTAAAACTCACGTATTCAAGTCTGCCTTGTTAGACAACTTCTACAAAATCATTTTATTTTAGTGGCTTGTCGTGTGACCGCCCATCGGCGAAATCACCAATCGGCGTTATCACTGGGTTTCCGCCCCGCCTTCCGATGAGCCTTTCGATACGTCGACGGCGTCGTTCCCGTCTCGTCCAGAAAGCGCCGGTTGAAATTCGACGCATTGTCGTACCCGCATTCCTCCCGGATCCTGGCCACCGCGCGATCCGTTGTGGCCAGCAGACGTTTGGCCCTGCCGATACGCAGCCGTCGCACGAAATCCGAGAATCCGATGCCGGCCGCCCGCTTGAAGAAACGGGAAAACGCCGAAGGGCTCATCGACACCAGACGGGCCGCCTCCTCCAGCGATATCTCCCCGGCCAGGTTCTCCGTGACATAGGCGATGGCCTCGTTCACCGTGCGTTCGGTGTCGGAGCTGAGCTCGAGATCCATACCCCGGCGTCACCACCGTGGATGCCTCGGTCTCCGGAGCGTCGGCGAATACGCCGAACAGCTCGATCAGGTCGGCCACACGACGCGCGGATCATGGTCGCCCATCCCCTCCAGCAACGCTCCGGCAGCCTGGGCCGACTCCCCGGACAGCACCATCGCACGCGCGGCACGGCGCAGTACCAGATTGAACCGGGCGGTTTCCGGAAAACACGCCATCAACGCCTTCACGGTCTGGGGACGCACATGGCACAGCACGTCACGTCGGGCCAACCGCTCCCCCGGCTTCACATCGGAAACCCAGTTATGCGGAAGATTCGAACCAATCAAGCGACATGCCCGGCGCGGCAGGGGACCACGCAATCACCCACCATCATCAGCCCAGAACCCTCACGGATGAGATGGAACTCGATCTGCGGATGATGATGCCACTTGGCCAGTGAATTCGGATACCCGTGGCTTGCCCATCGCACCGCTGCATCGGCATCGGGAACGATGACCTCCAACGCCCCAGAGCCCGATTCCACGACGGTCCGACGACGGTCGGCGAACATGATATCGGCATTCATCGAAGCCCCCTTCGCTTGCCCTGGCATCACCGGCGGAACGGCCCGGCCCATCCCACCGGATGGGCCGAACCATACCCGGCTCAGTCGCGATCCACGGTAATCTGCAACTTGATATCGCCGGGACGTCCCTCATCCATACGGTCGAAGGCGGCCTTGGCATCGGCCATCGCATAGGTGTCGGTGATGAACGGCTTGAGGTTCAGTTTACCGCTGGCGACCAGGTCAATGGCCTTCTGGTAGACGTTCGCGTAACGGAACACATTCTCGATGCGCACCTCGGTCGCCTGCAGCTCGGTGATGTCGATGCTCACGGGATCGACCGGGATGCCGACGAGGACGGCGGTGCCGCCCGGCGCGACGAGCTTGAAGAAGGTCTCGTAGGCTTTGGGGGCACCCGAGCATTCGAAGATCACGTCGCTCCCAGCCTCCGGTTTCCTCACGCACGCGTTCAACGAGATCCTCCTTGGTGAGATCCACCGGCACGATTCCCGGAATCTTGCCGATGATGTCGAGTTTGATGCTGGAAACGTCGGAGACGATCACCTTGGATGCGCCACCGGCAAGCGCGCAGGAGGCGGTGAGCATGCCCACCGTGCCGGAGCCGGTCACCACGCACACGTCGCCGGGTTTGATGCCGGCCTTGGTGGCGGCCCACATGCCGACGGCGGTGGGTTCGAGCAGCGCTCCCTCGCCATAGCTCACATTGTCCGGAAGCTTGTAGGTGAACGCCGCGGGATGGTTGACCGTCTCGCACAGGCAGCCATCCACCGGCGGGGTGGCGAAGAAACGCACGGCCGGATCGACGTTGTACATGCCGAGTTTGCTGGCACGGGAATTCATGTCCGGAATGCCGGGTTCCATGGCCACGCGATCGCCGACTTCGAAGCCTTCGACGCCTGAGCCGACCGCGACGACGGTACCGGAAGCCTCATGCCCCAGGATCATCGGCTGTTCGACCACGTATTTGCCCACACGCCCATGCGTGTAATAGTGCAGATCGGATCCGCACACCCCCACGGTATGCGGGGCGATGGTGAGCTCCCCCGCCGCCGGAGCCGGGGTGTCCGGCACCTCACGCACGTTGATGACGCCCTTCTTCTCAAGAACGACTGCCTTCATGATGTACTCCTTCTGTTTGTTTGGTTGTTTGGTTACATATTCGATTGCCGGCGGGCCACGGCACCATGCCGATGACACCGACGAGTGGGCTCTCACCGTCGAGCGACGACCTACCCCCGACATTCCGGTTCGGGCTGCGCCAATTCGCCGCTCGACTCCAGAGGCTTCCGGGATTCCAGGACCGTGGCGCCTTTGCCCTTCAGTCGCCGCCCGCGTTCATCGAACCCGGGCTGCTTCGGCCGGATGAACACCGTGATCAGCGAACCGACCGCATAGAGCCCGGCATAGGCCCAGCACACGCCGCTATAACCGACGGTGGAGATGAGAACCGTGGCGATCAGCGGGCCGAAGAACGTGGTCAAGCCGGAGGCGAGATTGTGTGCGGAAATCGCCGCGCCCTTATGCTCCGGGGCGAGGGCCGGGAATATGGCCCCCATCGGCACGAAGGCGGAGATACCCAGACCGAGCACAATCGCGTCGGCGCACATCAGCGCCATATTGCCGCCGAAGAAGCGGGGAATGTAATACATGCCCAGCGTGCCGAGCACGCACCCCCAGCATCCGAACCAGCGCATCTGCCGCATCCATCCGTAACGGTCGCCCATACGACCCCAGAACACGTTGCCGAACACGGTGACGACGAACTGGAATCCCCAGATCTGGCTCCACTGCGAGACTTCGAACCATGCGCCGCCGCCATTGGTATGGGTGGCGAGATACAGCGGCATGATGACCGGGAATCCGTACAGCGTGAGATTGCAGATCACACGGACCACCGCCGCGAGGGCGATCTGCCGGTTCTCCACGAGGATGGTGGCGCCGCGGCTCAGCTCATGGAATTTCTCCTTGGCGCTCATCCCTTCCGTCTTCTCGTTGCGGGTCGACGGCACCAGGGCAAGGCAGATCAGCAGACCGGCAACCGCGAACGGCAGGGACAGCCACAAGCTGCCGTATTCCCCGACCCATCCGATGGTGAAACTCGGCAGGTATGCGCCGAACACGCCGATGCCGAAGGAATAGGACGTCCAGAACCAGCCCATCGCCGTGGCGAGCTTGCCCGGATCGACGGTCTGCGAGATCAGGACCACGAAGCTGTAGATGAACAACGGATATCCCACGCCTCGCATCGCGTACACCGCGAGCATCAACGCATAGGAACCGGACGGCAATGCCATGGTCAGGAACACCAGATGCAGGCAGATCCACGAGATCGCGCCGATGAGCATGATGCGCTTGGCGCCGAACATCTCGGCGAGCACGCCAGACGCCCAGCCTGCGACCGCGGCCATGAGCCCGTACATGGTGAACATCAGCGAGGCCTGAGATGAGCTGAATCCCTGATCGACAATGTATTTGGACAGGAAGGTGAGTTCGAAGCCATCACCGGTCATGAACACGGCGATGGCAATGAATCCCGCCAACAGTTTCCTTGGCAATCCTATGGACATGTTTCCTCGTTTCCCAGCACTTCGTTGTCTGTTGTGTCTGTCCGCTCCTCCTTGGGCGTAATACCATTCTCATGCTGGAAAACCGGGTGTTTTGGTGCCCAACCACCTCGTTGTGATACTTTTTTAACACGCGAGACAGGGCAACATTTCAAAAAGTCTTTTGCTAAAGTAATGAGGGGCCTTACATAGGCAACGACGCGCGAAACGGAAAGGATACGTCATGAAGCCCATGCCATCCACAGCGGTCAAACAGGCCAACCGTCAGGCGATAATCGACCATCTGTACCGGCATGGCCCGTCCACCAAGCAGCATCTGCAGATGACCCTCGGGCTGAGCCTGCCCACCATCACCGCCAATCTGCGTGACCTTGAGGATGAGGGACTGGTCGGACGAGGCGAGCCGACGGAATCGACCGGCGGACGCAAGGCGCAGACCCACGTGTTCGCCGCGAAATCGCATGCGGCGATCGGCGTGAGGATGCGCGCGGACGGCGTCACGCTGGTGGCGGTGGACCTGTACGGCGAGGTGATCGCCCGCAAACGCAAGCGCGTCTCCTACCGCAACACCAGCGACTACTACGGTATGGTCGGCGATTTCGTCACCGAATTCGCGGGGCGTGTGGTGCGTTCGGGAAGCCAGGTGCTCGGCATCGCCTTCTCCATCCAAGCATAGTCTCCCCGGACGGCAGCGCGATCACCTTCGGGCAGATCGTCGGCAATACCGGTCTGACGCTGGAGAAACTCACCCGGCACATCGAATTCCCGGCGCTCATGATCCACGACTCGGACGCTTCGGCCATGGCCGAGCTCTGGTTCGACCCCAGCATCAGCGACGCCGTCTGCATCTATCTGGAACGGCGCCCGGGCGGTGCGGTGATCGCCCATGGAACGCTCTACCAAGGGCCGAACCTGTCCAACGGCACCGTGGAGCACATGTGCCTGGTGCCCGGCGGAAAACCCTGCTATTGCGGGCAGCGTGGATGCATGGACCCGTACTGCTCGTCGGAAGCCCTGCTGGAGGACGGCGAAGGCATGCCCGGTTTCTTCTCGGTGCTGAGCCAAGGCGAACGCGGGCATCGTAAGCGTTTCGACGAATGGATGGGGTACGTGGCGCAGGCGATCGTCAACATCCGTTCGGTGATCGCGGGCGACGTGATCATCGGTGGCGAAGCCGCGCAATATCTGGACGACGACATGCTGACCGAACTCAAGCATCGCGCGGAGTCGCTCAGCCCGTTCACGACCGACTTCACACTGAAGAAAAGCATCTGCATCGAGGATCAGAACACCATCGGCGCCGCGCTGCGTTTCGTGCGCGACTACGTGGACGGCATCTGCGGACGCATGAGGCCACTGCCCCGAAGGTGAACACGATACGGGAAGGGCCGCTGCCCTACCTTGGAATCAGGTGGGGCAGCGGCCCTTCCCGCCATTGCGGATCCGGTTATCACACGATCTGGCAGAATTCGATGGTCTCGTCATTGGGACCGTACACGTTGAAGTAGCGGATGCCATGCTCCCAGAAGCTGTCGATGTGCTGAATCTCGGTGTCCTTGAACTCCAGACCGAGCTTCTTGGCGTTGGCGAACGCGGCCTCGATATCCGGGGTGTCGAACGCCCAGTGGTTGATGGCGCCGGTGACGCCGGGTGCCGGCTCACCCTCCCAGGTTTCGATGGTCAGATGCCCGTAGCGCAGGAACGCGCAACGGTTGTCGCCGTTATGGAACAGTCCGGCGAGTTCAAATCCGAGCTTTTCCGTGTAGAACGCGATGGTTTCGTCCAGATCCCTGGCGATCATGCCGGAATGCTGCAGATCGGTGGTGAAGGCGGACATGGGTTTGGTCATGATGATCTCCTTTGCATTGGTTGATGGATGATGGTTCATATCAACGTCGTTGACGATTGGATTGCGATTAAGTCTAGACGGCTTCGGCTGCGGCAACACCGACGCCGATGCTCTCCTCTGATACCGTGTTGACCGCCGGCACCGCATCGTCTTGCGGCGCCGTTCCGTTCTTTGCCTTAGCGATCCGATGGCCATGCTCGTCGAATCCGGGCTGCCGCGGCCGGATGAACAACGTCAGCACGAATGCCAGCACATACAACGCCGCATACGTCCAGCACACGCCGCCGTACCCGATGACCGGCAGAAGAATCGTGGCGACGCCGGGACCGGCGAACGTGGTGAGGCCCGCCGCGAGATTGTAGGCGGACAATGCGGCGCCCTGTTTGCCTTCACCGGCGTACAACGTCATGATGGTCGGCAGCGACGAGAAGGCGCAGGTGCCGATGCCCACGATGATCGAGGCGACAATCATCATCAGCGCGTTCGCGCCGAACCATTGCGGAATGTAGTAGAAGGCGACGGATCCGACGGCGAGCACCGCGCAACCGAACCAGCGCATCGGCCACACCCATCCGAAACGATCCATGAACCAACCCCAGAAGGTGTTGAAGATCAGGGTGACCACGAATACGAAGCCCCAGATGCGCATCCATTCCTCGGTTTTGAAGATGTTGATGCCGCCGTTGTGCGTGGTGCACAGGTATAGGGGCATGATGACGGGGAAGCCGTACAGCAGCAGGTTGTTGATGATGCGGATAATCGCGCAGATGAGGATCTTGCGGTTGGTGACGAGGATGGTGGCGCCTTCGGCCAGTTCCTTCAGCTGTTCCTTACGGCTCAGCCCTTCGCCTTTGACGACCTTGTTCTTCGGCACGAACAGGAAGCACATGATCGTGCCGACGATGGAGAACGGCAGCGCGAACCAGAAGGTGCGGTATTCGCCGAACACCGGCATGATGAAGCTCGGCAGGTATGCGCCGAACACGCCGATGCCCAGCGAGAAGCAGGTCCAGAAGAATCCGGTGGCCGAGGCGAGTCTGGACGGGGAGATGTGCTGCGCCATCAGCACCACGAAACTGTAGATGAACAGCGGGTAGCCGATGCCGCGCAGGGCGTACAGGCCGAGGATCAGCGGATAGATGCGGCTGGGGATGGCCACGCCGAGGAACAGCAGGTGGATGCCGATCCACCAGCATGCGCCGAACATCATGACGCGTCTGGCACCGAACATCTCGGCAAGCATGCCGGCGGACCATCCGCCCGCCGCGGCGAACAGACCGTACACGGTGACCAACAGCGAAGCCTGGGATGAGGTGAATCCCTGATCCACCATGAATTTGGAGAGGAAGGTGAGTTCGAAGCCGTCACCGGTCATGAAGATCGCGACGGCCAGGAAGCCGAGCATCAGCACCCGGGGAACGCCGAGGCGCTCAAGCAGCCTAATCATGAGCAATAAACCCCTTACCCGACCTTCACCGACGTTGGGAAGATCGTTTCACAGTCATATGAATGTTCGCACACAGCGGTTCCGGCCCCTTTGCCGGCGCCCCGCACCGCGGGAGGCATGGCCGCCGTCCGTGTGCGCGTGGCGACGGCCATGATTTCATACGTGTGGGCGGATGGCCCGTGGCGTCACTCGCCGATCTTGACGACGGCCTTGGAAACGCCCTTGATCTTGCCGTCGAGGAAGTCCTGCACCTCGTCGAGCCCCAGTTCGTGGCTGATCAGGCCGCCGATGTTCATCTTGCCGGCGGAAACCAGCGAGATGGCATCGCGGAAGGTGAGCGGGTTGATGAAGGAGCCTTGGATGGTCAGCTGCTTCTTGTAAATGTCGTACGTATTCATTTCGAAATGCGCCTCCTGCGGGCCGACGCCGAACATCAGCACCTGGGCGCCCTTCTTGGCCGCGGCGACCGCCTGGGCCTGGGTGGCGGGCAGGCCGACCGCTTCGACGATCACGTCGTAGGAGTCCGCCGGAATCTGCTCGCGGGTGGTGTTGTACGTTTCAGTGACGCCGAAAAGCTCCTTGTTGCGCTGCAGCTTCTCGTCGAAGATTCCGGCAAGATCCACCTGATGCACGCCGTACGCCTGCAGCAGCTGGACGAAGATCTGCCCCATGAAGCCGTCGCCGATGACCAACGCCTTCTGGTACGGGTGCAACTTGAGCAGATCGAGTCCGTGCACCGCGCAGGAGACCGGTTCGATGGCGGCCGCGTCACGCAGGGAGACATTGTCGGGCAGCTTGTAGACCACAGTGGCGGGAGCGGTGAACTGTTCGGCCAGACCGCCGTCGCGGGTGACGCCGACCGCGCTCAAGTGGTCGCATAGTTCCGGACGCTGAGTCAGGCAGAATTCGCACTGGCCGCAGTAGATGTTCGGATCGACGGCCACGCGGTCGCCGACCTTGACGTTGGTGACTTCTGAACCGACCGCGGCGACGACGCCGGAGTTCTCATGGCCGAGCACGATCGGCGGAACTGCGGCAGCGGAGCCGGGGCGACCTGCGTACAGGTCGTGGTCCGTGCCGCACACACCTGCATATACGGTGTTGATCAGCACTTCATCGGGTTCGATCTGCGGTGTTGGCATGTTCTGGATTTCGAATTTCTTGACACCGGTCAGTACAAGAGCTTTCATGATATGTCCTTTCCACTATGAAAGAGGTTCCGGCAGATCGTTCTGCCTGATGATTGAAAACTATACACTTTCTTAAATTCTTTTGCAAATCTCTTTTCATAAAGTTATTTGCAAAGCGTGTTGCCGCAGAAAATCAACGTTTTTCAAAAAACCACCATCACAATATGCACATCATCATCAAAAATAGCCAGAACGGCATCTCACCGGCAGCGCAGCAACCATCGATCTGACATGGGCGGAAATGGTCCCGACATAGCAAGTCAACAGATAATTCCAAAGTGTTTAGAATGAGGTTATGAAGAACCCGTCTTTGCACCGTTACGCAACCCGCCCAGGTCTCTACTTCACCGATGACGGTGGCGCCGACGCCATCGTCCGCTCGGAAACAGCAGACCAGCTGTGGTTTTGCGTACTTGAACCACTTGACCAGCCGAGCGCCTTCTATGCCGACGCAGTACGATTGTTCAACGAGCCGGGGCTGACCTTCATCGATCAGGCGATGAAACAGCGCATCTGCACTCGGCGAATCCCCTCGCTCAATCTTCGCGAAACACTATTCCGCATGGACGGGCCCAATTACGGACTGTGGTACGTTCACGTTCCCCAGGCTTGGGATGGCATGCAATACGGATACCGCGTCAACGGCCCATGGGACCCCGACCACGGCGTGAGCTTCAACCCGTACAAACTGTTGCTCGACCCCTATGCCAAAGGCATCGAAGGATCAATGGAGCTTGATCCCGGAGCGTTCTCCTATGAATGCGAGATCGTGAACGGCAAAGTCAAAGGTTCGCCATTCGGCCCGATGAGCACCATCGACTCCGTGGGGCATGTTCCGTTTCCGTGGCGATAGACGACCGTGCCACCAACAAGCATGACGGTGAGCCATCACACCCGCATGTGGCATGGAGCAAAACCGTGATCTACGAGCTGCACGTCAAAGGCTTCACAGCCAACGCGCTTGGCTTCCCAAAGAGCTTCGCGGCACCTATGCAGGTTTGGCACATCCGGCGACGCTCTCCTACCTGCAGGATTTGGGCGTCACTTCCATTGAGCTGCTGCCGATTCAAGCCAAGCAATCCGAACTGTTTCTGCAGGAACGCGGACGCGTCAACTATTGGGGATATTCGACGCTCGCTATTTCGCGCCGGAAGCCTCATACGCCACCAAGCGCTCCCAGGAGCCGGCGCCGCCGCCGTACGCCAGGAAGTCATTGACATGGTGCGCGCATTGCACGAGGCCGGTTTCGAAGTGATTATGGACGTGGTCTACAACCACACCTGCGAATCCGGTCCGGAAGGGCCGACCGCATGCTGGCGCGGACTTGACAATCTGTCGTACTATCGACGCACCAAAGACAAGATGAGTCGCCTGTACGACACCACCGGCTGCGGCAACACACTTGATTTCACCAACACGCACGTCACCACGTTCGCCGTGGATTCGTTGCGCTATTGGGCCAAACGCATTGGCATCGACGGATTCCGATTCGATCTCGCGGCGACGCTGGCACGTCTCGACGATGAATTCACCCGCTACCATCCGTTCCTGTATGCATTGCGTTCTGACATGCTGCTCGGCAATCTCAAAATGATCATGGAACCTTGGGATTGCGGTCCAAATGGCTGGCGCACCGGCGAATTCGGCATCCCCTTCGCCGAATGGAACGACAGGTTCCGCGATTGCACACGCAAATTCTGGCTGACCGACGTGGATCGCATGCGCGGTGGAGAATACGGCGAAATGACCATGCAGGAGATGGCCACACGTTTGTGCGGATCATCCGACCTGTTCGCCACCGATCCAGCCGCGGTTCGACCGCGTCCGTGAATTACGTGGCATGCCATGACGCTTCACCACAGCCGATCTGACCATGTACAAAACCAAGCATAACGAGGCCAACGGCGAAAACAACCGCGACGGAACAAACGACAATCATTCCGTCAACTTCGGTCACGAGGGCCCCAGCGGCGATCAAATCATCGTGCAGCAACGGCAACGCGCCACCATGAACCTGCTGGGTACGCTGCTGCTTTCGCTAGGCACGCCAATGCTGCTTGCCGGCGACGAATTCGGCAATTCGCAGAACGGCAACAACAACGCCTACACGCAGGATAACGACACCACCTGGCTTGATTGGGATTGGCTGTACAGTACCGAACAAACGCCGGAATTGAAGCAGTTCAATCTCACTTCCCGTTTAATCACATTGCGTAAATCCCGTGATTTGTACAATCATGAGGATTTCTTCACTCGCCTGAGCGAAATCGGTTTGCTGAAGAAATCCGATCGCGTGCATTGGTATTTGCCGAATGGACAGATGCCAAATGATGCGGATTGGACGAATCCTTCCGTCCGTCCGTTCGCCATGCAGCTGCTATCTCCCGACGAGCCAAGTCTGCTGATTCTGATCAACGGTTCCGATGAGGTCACGCGTTTTCATCTGCCGAAAGACATCGAATGGGAGATGGTCTGGTCCTCGTCGGAGATTGTCGGCGAATATCCGGGATTGGGAACGTCCATCGAACGTGTGTCGGAATTCGACGAAGAATCGGAAAGCAAGCCCGCGGACAGACTCCGCAACCATCTGCACCGCATCAACATGATGTACTGGCAGATGAAAGACGATGCGGACGATCTGCAATCCGCCGATGATGGGCTGTCGGAAGATGATCCGACATTGTGGACGCTTCCGGCATTGAGCATCAGCGCGATGAAGCAGATGCCAACCATCTAAACGCCAGTCAAAATACCGTCCGAAATACCAAGAAACCCCTCGGAAATCGAATTTCCGAGGGGTTTCGTATAAGCCGTAAAGCTTTAGCGCTTGGAGAACTGCGGGGCGCGACGTGCCTTGTGCAGACCGGCCTTCTTGCGCTCCACGACGCGGGCGTCGCGGGTCAGGAAGCCAGCCTTCTTCAGGGCGGCGCGGTTGGCGTCACGATCGATGGCGTTCAGAGCGCGGGCCACGCCGAGACGGATGGCGCCGGCCTGGCCGGTGGTGCCGCCGCCGTCAACGAGGACGATAGCGTCGAACTTGCCTTCGAGCTTGAGCAGAACGATCGGGGAGTTGACCTCACGCTGCAGCAGCTTGGAGGGGAAGTACTCCTCCAGAGTGCGGCCGTTGATGGTCCACTTGCCGTCACCCGGAACCAGACGGACACGGGCGACAGCCTCCTTGCGGCGACCGGTGCCGTAGCCCGGCTCGATCGCGGAGGTGCCGGTACCAGCGCCAGCGTTGGTCTCGGTGGTGTAGTTGGTGAGCTCCTCTTCGGTCTCGACAACCTGGGAGTCGTTGGTGTTTTCAGCCATGATTCTTATCTCCTCTCAGGTTTCACTTAGCCTGCTGCGAGACCTGAGCGATCTCGAAGACCTGGGGCTTCTGCGGGGTGTGCGGGTGCTCAGCGCCGCGGAAGATACGCAGACGATCGAGCTGCACCTTGGCCAGACGGTTCTTCGGCAGCATGCCCTTGACAGCTTCCTTGATGATGCGCTCGGGGTTCTTCTCGAGCAGCTCGGCGTAGGAGTCGCGACGCAGACCACCAGGACGGCCGGAGTGCGAGTAGAGTTCCTTGCCCATCTTGTTGCCAGTCAGAGCAATCTTGTCGGCATTGATGATGATCACGTGGTTGCCGGAGTCGGCGTGCGGCGCGAAAGTCGGCTTGTTCTTGCCACGCAGCAGGATTGCAGCCTGGGAGCGAGACGGCCAAGCACCACGTCGGTGGCGTCGATGACGTACCAGTCGTGAGTCAGATCAGCTGGTTTCGGAGTGAAGGTTTTCACTGGATTACCTTTTCTATATATTGTGTTCCGGGCTGTCAGCTGCTTGGCGCGGCTTGGTCAGGGCCGCATCCAAGAGGCTTCAGGCCTCATTATCCGTGGGCTCCCTGAAAGTCCTCGATGGCGAGTGGGATAGCGCTTTGAAGGACCCCTTAGGGAAACACAACAATCCACTAGTATATCGCCAGTCTTGACATAGGGCAACTGTGGAGACACTCCCGCTTTTTTATGTCGTCTCTCCCCCACCTCGCTTCGCGAGGAGCCCTCTCATCAGAGGGGGGGGGGCTGGAGTGAGTCAGTTATTGAAGATTTGGGCGAAACGTTGGGCACCGGGGGTATCGAAGAGGGTTTCGAGCGGCACCACATTGCCCTTATCGTCGGCCAGCGGGATACGCCAGTTCGGATACTCGTTATTGGTGCCGGGCTGGTTCTGCGCACGCTTCTCCCCCACCGCATCGGTAATCGAGGCGGCAAGCAGCTTGCACGGAGATCCCTTCAGCGCACGGTACAACGCATCGATGATGTCCGCCTCGTGCTCCTCACGGTGTTCGGCGAAATCGGCATCCAGATATCCTTGATCAACCAGCATAGCAATCATGGCGTTTTGCTCAGCCTTGGCAGAAGCTTGGAACTCCTCAGCAGGGCCAGTCAGCAGCCCCAAGCGTTCGCGAATCTTGACGTGCTCATACTCCAGGTATCCGGCGGCCGGCGGCAGGTCATGGGTATTCACGGACGCCAAGGCATACGGACGCCATTGAGATGGTGTGCGGAACACCCCGTCCCTCTGCTCAAACCATTCGACCGCACAGCCGAGAATGCCGTGGCCGGACAGGGAATCGGCCACATAATCGGGCATCACGCCCAAATCCTCACCGACCACCACGCCGTTGGCGCGGGACGCCTCGATGGCCAGAATGCCGAGCATGATGTTGGAATCGTAATGCACATAGGCACCATCCGTTGCCGAATGATTCTCAGGAATCCACCACAGACGGAACAGACCAAGGATATGGTCGATGCGCACGGCACCGGCACGGGCGAACATACCATGCACCATGTTGCGGTAGGTCTGGTAGCCAGTGGCTTCCAAATCAAGCGGGCTCAGCGGCGGTTGGCTCCAATTCTGGCCCTGCTGGTTGAACATATCCGGCGGAGCGCCAACCGTAGCGCCCTTGGCGAACCGCTCAGGATTCCACCACACATCCGCGCCGAGGGGATGCACACCGACCGCCATATCAGACATGATGCCGATTTCCATGCCGGCATCCTTGGCCGCCTGCTGCGCAGCGGCAAGCTGATCGGACGCCACCCATTCGAGCCAGCGGTAGAAGTCGAGCGTATCGGGGAATTGACGCTTCAAATCAGCAATCTGCTGAGAATCCCGGCCGAGGGCCTGTTCCCAATTGTCGCCTTGTGCCGAGGGCGCACCCCACTTGTCATAACACAGGCACCACGTGGCATAGGCTTCGAGGTCGGAACCGAAATCCGTCTTGAACTGGTCGAATGCGGCCTGACGCTCGGCAGTGCGACCGGCCTTGAAGATAATCCACAGAGCATGCATCTTGCTGCGCCACATGGCGTCACGGTCAATGACCTGGGCATCGCCGTTCAGCGGCTCCACATCGGAGTGCAGTCCATCCACTTCATTCTTGGCATCGGTCGGCAATGTGGCGTATTCCGGTACCGACTCAGGGCGAATATACGTGAAATTGACCAGACGACGGCTCACCGGAAGATACGGCGACGGCGTAAGCGGAGACACCGGTTCGGCGGCGTGCAACGGATTGACCAGCACAAAATCAGCGCCGGTCTTCCGCTTGGCGTCGACCAATATGGTCTTCAAATCCTCGTAATCGCCGACACCCCATGATCCGGAGGAACGAATCGAGTACAGCTGCGCCATCCAGCCCCACAGGCTACCGTCCTTCATCGGGTCAATCAACGGAACCTGGCTCGGCGCGCTAATCAGGGTGGCGTCCTGCGAACGGTTACCGACCTTGACATGCAGGGTGTGATAGCCGACCGGTACATCGGCGGGAATGATCAGCGATGCCGTAGACACAAAGTTACCATCCAAATCGAACGCCGGAGATCCGTCTCCCGGCCCGACTCCGATGGTCCCCTCGTATGACTCACCATTCTCCAGGATGATGCTTGCAGAAGGTATCTCCATGATGCCGGTGTTGACGAGCAGACGGTCTTCCTCGCCGACGGTATGCAACACTGTTGGAGCAACCAGTCGGCTATGGCGTTCCTTCAAAATCCTGTGAATGGCTTCCTTTTGCCGATCGTCGTTTCGGGCTTCGATGCTAGAGCAGACAGGATTTCGATGAGCACATCATCGTCGATCTCATGATAATCGTGGCTCATGCCACATAGCTGGTACCGATACCCACCAATTTGGCCAATCGAATCAGCGGACGAGCCAATCGTTCTTTACTCTCGGTATTCTCACTCATAGCCCCAGTGTAGCGCCGAAAAGCCGCGCCACACCGTAAGACGGCCATAGAATGCTTACGTTTGCAACAATTGAGCAACCATATATCGACATGAGAACGCTCACATGGCGGCAAAACGGAATCTAGCGACGACTCTCCACCGCGTGACGCACCTCCACTGACGGATCTTCCGCCAGCTTGGCCATCATGTCCGCAGAAGTGTTGGGGTTCAGCGCCACGGCACGACGAACCATGGAAGAAAGCACCGCCGGGGCGCCTTCCTCAAGCTCAGTGCCGAGCAACCCAAGATAATCCAGAGTTTCACTGTCCGCAGCGGGATCCTGCGCACCCTCGAGCCGCATCTTCCAACTGGTGCGCTTATTGCGCAGCGCGGCATCCCTCACCTCGGGAATCGGATCCTTGGTCAGACGCCCGACCAGCCAGTTCTTATCGTCCTCGTTGGCAGCCACAGCCACACGCACGGAAGGCTCGGGATCCACGGACAACTTGACCAGTACGTTCGGGAACGGCATGGTACTGGCAAGAAACACGCGATCTTCGACCGGCGTGTGCTTGTTGCCAGCCACGGCCTCAAGCAGTGCGGTGGCACGCGAGAACGCCGCCTGATCGCTACGATCAGGCAGAGGACGGCGAGCAAACTCGGAAAGCTCGGCAGAGTCAGTGGAATGACGCAAGCGCTCGTATGAGGCGGTCAACGGCTCAAAGGCGGCGCCGTTGGCGTCACCGCCCTGTGATGCGGCGGAGTCGCCGCTCTGCTGGGTCTCATTGATGGGGTTCTCGTCGGTCATAGTGTTTAGCTTAGTCATGCCAGAGGAACCGGAATGTTGACCATGTCGATTGGTTCCGGAGATACCGCAGCGTTGAACGCTTCTACGACCTGCAACTCGAATTGTTCGCAATGGTCGACGGGCACCACAGCCGTCAGCTCGACGTTCGCCGCATACGATTCGTCTTCCTGCCGCCCATCCAGTTGGCTGAGCAGCTGCTGGAATCGGGACAACTGCGGGTATTCAAGATGCACGCGATACCGGCGCGCAGTCATGATTCTTGCCACTTGCGCCGCTTTCATGGCCAATGACGCCGCGGATGAATACGCCCGAACCAAACCACCCGACCCCAACAGGATTCCGCCGAAATATCGGGTGACGGCAATCACGCAATCGGTAGTACCGGACTGTTTCAGCACATCGAGGATAGGCTTGCCTGCAGTGCCGGAAGGCTCACCGTCATCGCTCATGCGCTCGGACAAACGTCCGTCCGCGCCTCCACACACCGCGGCATACGCGACATGTCGAGCTTTTGGATGCTGCTCACGGATTGAGGTCACGAATGCGAGCGCCTCATCGAGCGTATCGACATGAGCGGCATCACCGATGAACTCGGATTTCTTCTCCACGAGGGAATCGTGGGCCGGATTGTCGGATGTGTTGAGAATCGTCTGCATAGGCGGCGTTTCGACTAGACGAATCAGTGCTCGGAGACGACGACGTTATAGTCCTCGCCGGCAAAGTAGGCGTTCATGCAGGCGATCATCTGGCGGGTGAGCTCCTTGAATGCGCCATCGGTACGCCAGCCGACATGCGGAGTCAGAACAATGCCCGGCACATGGCAGATGGGATCATCTACGGTGAGTGGCTCGTGGTCAAATACATCAAGCGCGGCGGGAATGTCGCCTTCCTGCAGGCGGGCGAACAGCGCACCGGACTCGATGACTTCGGAGCGCGCGGTATTGATCAACATTGTGCCGGGCTGGAGATGAGCAAGGTTTTCAGCGGTGACAATGCCACGAGTGGCATCATTCAGCGGCAAATGGACGGAAATAACATCACTGGTTTCAATAAGCTCATTGAGATCGTCGACCGGAACGGCACCAGACCGTTCAAAATGCTCGGCAGGCACATGTGAATTCCACGCGGCAACTTCCATGCCGAAGGCGCGGGCAATGCCGGCCACGGTAGTGCCAATGCCGCCCAGCCCGATAATACCCATGCGGCGGCCGGCAAGCTGCAAACCGTCGCCCCCTGCCCATGCCCAGTTGCCCGCCTTGACATCCTTATCGAGTTGTCCGACCTTGCGAATGAGTTCGAACAGCAGCGCGAACGTATGCTCGGCCACGGCATGATCGCCGTAATGTTCGGCATTGCAGACACGAACCTTAAGCTCACGTGCCAGCTCGAGATTGATATAGCTGGCGACTCCGGTACCGCAGAACACGATGCACTTGACATGGCCTTGTTCGCTGATCGTGCGCAATAAGTCATCCGAGATATGGTAGCCGCCGACCAACAGGGCATCTGCGTTGTTCAGGCGTTCAGCCAGCACGGCTTCGTCCGAAGTGAATTCCTCGAACATACGCACGCGAGCCACATCATGCAGCGCCGGGAACTGAGCCTTGATGGGTTCAATCATCGCGTCGAGCACGGCAGGCATCACGACAAGCGGCAAATCGGTACGTTCGCTCTGAGTTTCGTAAATCTCGGTCATGGGCACCACATTAGAACTGCGGCGGGAAATTCACTGTGCGGTTTGCTGCGCCTGTTCTTGGGTAATGTTCCACTCCTTGACAACATTCTGGTCGGCACCCATCGCATAAATCACATCCGATATGCGCTGGCGCACTTGAGCATCCTTGACCTCGGTCCAACAAGTGCCTACGGGATGGTCGCTGGATATCGCTGTCATGATGCGGATCGCCTTGCTCGCGCAGGCGATCAATCTGCCAGTCATGGTCGGCGGTCATGCCATTGATGGACACCGTACCGGCCACCAGACCGAGTTTGCCGCCGCCTGTGGGAGAATCAATGACCAACGGCTTAAGGGAATCCTCCTCGGTTTTGTATGAGCCAGTTTGGGCAATGCCGTCGGCCTCCAACGTGCCCCAAAGCCGGGCGATGCCATCGGAGCCTTGATCCCACGAGTGGTTGGTGGCATGAGTGCAGGCGTTGTATCCCACGTTGCGGGCGGCATCGGCCACTTCAGGCGGTATGTTGAAAATCGGGTAGGCACTGTAGGGGCCACCTCGTTGGGCGACTGGAGTCTCGAAGTTACATACGGCGATATCAGAGGCCTGAATGTACTGTTTCATCGGCTCAAACAGTGGATCAAAGTTGAAGGCAGTGCCATCCGTGGCACTGGTGTTGGCACCGCGGAAACCGTTCCACAGGCTCTCGTGGAACAGCAAGTCGCCATTCACCAGCATGGCGATGCAGTCGGTATCCGGGCAATCCGGCGAATTGCGTGATGCTCCGCCACCGGCTGAGGAACGGATCCGGATTTGTCCAGCGACGTATCGGCAACCGTGCTGGTTCCGGGACGAGATACATCATTTGCGTCGTTATGCATGGCGAGAACCATGCCCCAGCCCCAAAGCCACGCCCAAGACGGCAACAAGCACCGCAATCAACGCAATGTGACCGGTATTCGATGACCATGAACGATGCTGGCCTCGACCGCTGATATGGCTCATATATTCCCCATCCCGCGACTCTCCATACTCATTATCAGAGTACCGTCCGAGGAGGCAATACGTCAGTATTCGGTGAATTTCTCACCATATGCCGAGTTTTTTCACGACGCGCCGTCTCCATAATGCCGGTAAAATGGCCTCTGGAGGCGGACGGACAATGGCGTACCTCCGGCTCCGCTAATCTGGCAATGCGACTATCGGTAGAACAGTAACAATAAGTAATTAGCGATGGATACGAACTTGCGAGCCGTGTACGCAACAAATGAGTTGCCATAAAACAAACAGACATCATGGATTGTGGGACACAGTTCATATGAAAAACCGTGCCCCACATTTTTGCGGATAAGTTATCGCATTCTAATAACAGAACTACCGATACGGGTGAGTTACGACTCCGGTGCGAGAAATAGAACCAAGCCAGTTAAGCGATGCCTTGGGCTGGCGTTCAAAAGTGTCTTTATCCCAACCGATAAGACCGAATGTAGGCTTGAACGACCCCCATTCATAGTTATCAAGCAAGGACCAATGCGTGTAGCCTCGCACATCAATACCGTCATCCATCGCGTCATGCAGTCCAGCAAGGGCATCGAACGTATAGTCGATACGACGACGATCGTCAGCAGTGGCAATGCCGTTTTCAGTGACGAAAATCGGCGTATGTTTTGCGACATCCCAAGTATGACGCACAGCGATGCCGAGGGCTGGAGGATAGTATTCCCAGCCAGTTAGGGTGCGTTCCACATCATCGTCGACGGGCACAGGCCCGTCCTTGCCGATGAATGTGCGTAGGTAGGCTTGTACGCCGATAAAGTCATCACCCGCACCCGCTTCGGTGAAGTAGTCCTCGCGTGGGTACTGATATTCCTCCATCTCCTTCTCACAACCAGGCACAGCATGGAAAGCCTGACAAGCGATGGTCCAGCCGACTTTTGCATCAGGCAGCTCAGACTTAATGACAGCGCGGGACATATGATGCGCATCGACTAGCGCCTTGGAAATCACCGGGTCAGGGGCAGGCAGGGAGCAGCCACAAAGTCAGTGCCTTCCGTGCCGCCTTGGGTCAAAGCGACCATGTTCGGCTCATTAATCGTGCAGATCCACGTTACATCGTTGAGAATAGGCAGCACATAACTCACGTAACGTTTGAACTTATCGAGTGCATCCGGTCGTTTCCATCCACCTTCTGCAGCAAACCACAATGGCATGGTGAAATGGTAGATAGTCACCATAGGTTCAACCCCGAACTCGTGGCAAGCGTCAATCATGGCGCGATAGTGCAACAACTCGGCTTTGGAGAAGCAACCTTCTACGGGTTCGATGCGTGCCCACTCGATACCGAATCGATACATGGTCAGACCAGAGTCGGCGAGCAGCCTGACATCCTCGCGATAACGGTTGTAGCTGTTTGCGGCATCACCGGATGGTTCGCTCACGTCAGTACGAGGCGAGTGCTCGCGCGCCCACCAGTCGCTGGAGGTATTATTGCCCTCGATCTGGTGACCAGCAGTAGCGGCACCCCAAATAAAGTTTTCAGGAAATACGTAATTTAGAGAAGACATCGAAGCTTATCTTTCTTGTTTAATTCCCGCTTATTTAATGCCCGTCATAGCCACGCCCTGAATGAAGTAGCGCTGCAGGAATACGAACAAGAGCAGGATGGGTGTGATGACCAGCACGGCGCCGGCGAGCAGCACACTGTAGTTGGTGGCGTTCTGGCCCGTGGAGTAGAGGGACAGGGCTACTGGCAGCGTGTACATCTCCTCGCTTTGCGCGGAAACCAATGGCCATAGGAAGTTGTTCCAGCTAGACAGGAAGGTCAGGATGGACAGCGTGGCCAGCGCCGGGCCACATTGCGGCAGGATGATCTGGAAGAAGATGCGTAGTTCGCCAGCACCGTCCACACGAGCGGCTTCCATGAGCGCGTCCGGAATGCCACCGATGAACTGACGCATTAGGAACACACCGATAGGCTGGCACAGGAACGGCAGGATCAACGCTGCGTATGTATTGGCCAGGTGCATGTTCGAGATGATGACGAACAAGGGCACGAACGTGGCGACACTAGGCACCATGAGGGTGACCATGACCGCGCCGAACAAGATATTCTTGCCGGCGAACTTCATCTTGGCCAGTGCGTAGCCGACCATCGAGCAGAACACCATGTTGCCCAGAACAGTGATGACCGCGACGATGAGGCTGTTGGTGAAGTACGAACCAAAGTTCAGCTGGGTGAACCATTGCGAAAAGTTGGCTAGTGTCGCGTGCTCAGGCATGAGCTTGGGCGGCTTAGCGAGGATTTCACGCTGGGTCTTAAGCGAGCCTAGAGCCATCCACAGGAACGGGAAAATCCAAACAATGCCAATGACCGCCAGCACGATGTACGAGATGCCACGACCTTTGATGAATCGCTGCCACAACAGCAGCTTGTTGTCCTGTGCCGGTGCAGGGCATCCGGCGGATTGTATTGTTGCACTCATATCGATCCCCCTTAGTCTTCGGAACGCAGGATGCGGAACTGCAGCACGCTCACCAAGGCGATGATGATGAACAACACCCAGCTGGCGGCGGATGCGATGCCGTACTGGCCGAATCCGAACTTCTGGTAGACGTAGTATGCGGCCGACAGGGTGGAATCAAGCGGACCACCTTGTGTCATAACAAACGATTCCTCAAAGAACTGCAGGTAGCCGACTGACAGTAGCACCGCGCCGAGTAACAGTGTTGGCTTCATGAGCGGCAGGGTAATGGAGCGGAAGGTGCGCCATTTGCTCGCGCCGTCGATGGCGGCGGCTTCCTTGAGTTCTTCGGGGATGGCCTGCAATCCAGCGAGGAAGATAATCATCAGCGTGCCCATGTTACGCCAGACGGTCATGATCATCAGGCAGGCAGAGCATAACGAGTCTCGTGCAGCCAGTCCGATCCCTGTACGCCGACGAGGGAAAGCAGGGAGTTGAGCAGGCCGTCTCCCTGCAGGATGTAGCGCCATACAACGGAGACGGCAACGACGCTGGCCACGACCGGCGCGTAGAACAGCGCACGGAAGAAGGCGTTCAGGTGCTGGGAGCCTTGTTGAGTGCTACGGCGAACGCCAGAGCAATGATCATGGTGATCGGCAGACCGATGAGTACGAAGATGCCAGTGACACCAAGCGAATGCAGGAAGCGCTTGTCACTGAACAGGGCGATGTACTGGTCGAGTCCGACGAAGTTCACGTTGAACGGGGTACGCAGGTCGCGGGATGTGATGTCGGTGAACGACATCGCCATGGAGGAGATGAGAGGGATCAGCATAAATACGCAGAAGATGACCGCGAACGGCAGTGCAAATCCCCATGCAAGTAATGTCTGGCGGCGGCGAAGGGAGCTGCCGGCTCCCTTCTCCTGCGCCTTCGCGTGCTTGACCATTGCTGTATGTCCTGATGGACTCACTCGCCGATGCCGATGGAATCGGCTTCGGACTGCAGGCTCTTCAGACCATCGCCCACAGAAACCTGGCCCTTGGCAATCTGTTCGTAAATGCGGTCAGCTGCGGAGGAAACCTGTGCCCAAGTGGTAAAAGCAGGCACGCCCTGAGCATGTTCAAGCTGATCGCCAAATGCGGTTAATGTGGTGCTGGAGGTCAGTGCATCATTGTCCCAGGCGTTCTGAGCAGCCGGCAAATCGGAGGACAGGGTGTACCACTTAGCCTGCACGTCAGACCGGCTAGCCCACTGTATGAACTTCCATGCCGCCTGCTTATTCTTGGAATCCTTGAAGGTAACCAGACCGGAGCCACCGAGGTAGGAAGTACCCATGTCGGAGGAGTCGTCCATTGCGGGAAGCGTCACCGTTGCGTACTTGTCCTTGATGCCGTCGCCACCGAGTTCCTCGATCTGGCTGACAGCAGTGGGCCCTTGAAGCATCATCGGCGTGGTGCCGGCTACGAAGTCAGCGATGTCGGCACCGGCGCTCACGTCAGCATTGGCATCAGCGATACCGTCCTTGTAGAAGCCGGTGACATAGTCAAGAGCCTCGGTCATCGCATCACTGTCGATGGTCCACTTGGTCTGGCCGTCATCGGAGAGTGCAGCGCCTGCGGAGTAGGCGTATGGCAGGATGCCAATGAAGCAGTCCGTGCCAGAAGCACCGATACGCATGCCGTAATCGACGCCATCCACTTTCTGCATGGCTTCAGCCATCGTCTTGAGTTCGTCCCAAGTCTTCGGCGTTTCAGTGACGCCGGCTTTCTCAGCGATGTCGGTGCGGTAGTACAGCACGCGGGTGTCAACATACCACGGCACGCCCAACTGCCGATCTCCGACCTTGTAGTTGTCGGCCGGCCCTTCGAAAAATCCACTCATGTCAAAGTTACCGGGGACCGTAGAGAAGGAATTGGAGAAATCGGCCATCCACGTGTTGCCCATCTGAGCAACGTCCGGGCCGTTACCCGCCGCGATGGCGGTCTGAATCTTGTCGTGTGCGGAAGACCACGGGATAGCGGTCACCTTCACAGTGACATCCGTATTCTCCTTCTCGAAATCCTTAACGAAGTCGCCAAGCAAATCACCTTCGTTACCCATAGCCCAGATGGTAAGATCGCCGGTGGCCTTAGCCGAATCGATTGTGGTCACGTCATCTGCACTGTCAGACGTAGCGCTAGTGCGTCCGCAGGCTGCGACGCTGGTCAGCATAGCCGCACTGGCGATGATGGCAGTCGCCATCTTGAACATGCTTCGCTTCATTCCTCGTTCCTCCTTGAACTGTTACTTCTCAACAATCTAACCGCGTAGATTGTGATTAATATTTAAGCGCATAGTTTTTTGTTTGTCAACTCGCGAACCGATTCGACACGACGAAACAGCATCAACAGTGACTCCCCCTGCAGGAGGTCTCAAAAGCCTTATTTAGCCTTCTTCAAGAAATATTCAGCACCCGCAGCTGCCCCGCACGATGAGCTTGACCGGCAAACGGAACCGTTCGGGCTTGCCCCACGGCTCCCCTGCCTGCTCATCCAACAGTCGGGCCGCCAACTGCCCCAGCAGCTCCAAGGGCTGACGCACAGTGGTAAGCGTGGGAGTCAGCACCTGACCAGCGAGCACACCATCAAAACCAGTCAGTATGACATCCTGAGGAACCCGGACACCGGCATCTCGAAGTACGCTCATGACTTCGAACGCAGTTTGATCGGTAGCGCATAGCAATGCCTGCGGCAACCGTCCAGCGTCTATTACCTCGCACAGATCTACGAACCACTCATGCGTGCCAGACACACTGTCATCAAGCGGCAAGTCCGGAACCCGCAACCCTTTCATTTTCAGTTTTGCCCGCATCGCAGCAAATCGATGACGAGAATCGTAGTTGTCCAGACTGCCCACAAACTCCATGTCATGCACGCCGTGGACATCAACCAGATGGTCAATCAGCTGGTTCATGCCAGTTTCGTTGTCACAAGAGATGTAGGCCGCAGGCTCGTCACCATCACCCTCGCTCAGACGCACGATAGGTATGCTTCGGCACAAAGCCTCCAATGGCATAGTGCTGGTGAATTCGTTTGGAAACACTGCTAAACCATCCACGCGACCAGCTACATCTGTGATACCCGCACCATCGTCATGCCGAATAGCAGTACCTAGCAGCACGGCACGATTGCGACGCCGGCATTCCAGCTCGAATCCACGCTGCACTTCATCCACATACAATGGGTACGACAACACACTCGGGCAATCAAAGCTCTCACCTGCGCGATTGGAGAAAATTGGTTTCCCATTCTCAGACACGACATCGTTGCCGCCAGAGCATGAATCGAAATCATCCTCATCGCCAAGCGGCCGCTCAATAAGCATGTCAAAGGAATATAGACCGAGCACGCCGGTGTTTCCGCGAGCCAAGCCACGAGCGTTGGCGCTGGGCACATAGTCAAGGTCTTTCGCCGCCCTGAGTACCTTCGCCGGGTTGAAGGCTTGACCTTATCCGGGCGACGGAAAGTAAATGAAACCGTGGCGGTGGACACTCCCGCCTTCTTCGCCACGTCATACACCGTTGCCCTACGCATGATTCCTACTTTAATCGATTCCGGAGGTCAGCACACGTTCGACCTGAATCTAAAAAAAGTTTTAGTGGCTTTCCTGTCAATCTCGCATGCATACTTCAGGTTACGGGCGCAGCACCCAATAATGGGTACCGCGCCTTAATGACCGCTACACGAGCAGTCTCAGCAACTGGTAAAGCTGCCATAGGCTGCGCACGTTGAAATGCATGCCATCCACCGTGGCGCACGCCTCGCCATCGCCCACATGGACAATGACGGTGCGACCGTTCACGGTCAGACCACCGTGCATCGTGATACGATTCATTTCGTAACCTTTGGTTAGGGGCGTAAGCGATAACCACAACAAGGCCCGATGTTCGTAGCGTCGGGCCTTTTTGCTACCAGCTTCCGCCGGTAACGGCCCGTCATATCAACGGGGATGCCGCATGTTACGACATCACTATCCAATGTACCAGTTGCACGAACGCAGCCTGAATGCCTAGAGAACAACTGTTCATTCACCTGAGCTATAAGAGCTGACACGTCCATAAGCCGGTATTTATGTTCCTAGTGCGGTAGAGCAGGAAAACAGAAAGGGCCTCCGAGAAATCCCGAAAGCCCTTGCTCGCGGAGTCAGAGGGATTCGAACCCTCGAGCCGTTTACACGACTAACACCTTAGCAGGGTGCCCCTATCGGCCACTCAGGCATGACTCCACGTTACGCAATGAAGCGCAACAGCAAAACATCGTACCATGCCCTGCGGATACAACGTGCCGAATGCGTCCAAAAAAGCGCAAGACGGCCTTGCCGGCCAGGCAGCCCGTCACTTGCCCTTGGCCAGGGACGCATCACCGGGAAAGGTGACGATCACGGCACAGATCACCAATGCGACGCCAATAACCTCACCGGTGTCTGGAATCTCACCAAACGCCAGCCCCACGGCCACGGCCATTGCAGGGTTAATCGATTGCATGACCGAGAACGCTCCCGAGGTGGTGCGGCGCAACGTAATCTGTTCCACCGCATACGGGATGAAGGACGCCATCAGGGAAATCACAAACAGCAACGCCAACAGTTTCCATGGCCCGCCAGGAGCAAGCGCCCATGTGGCATCGGATTTCGGATGAATCACATGGCTCACAGCCGGCACGCCAAGGAACAACGACTGCACCAGCCAGCCGACGGCAACCGCGATGCACAGGTTGTCAAGCGAGTTGCTCCGGACGCCACACGACGGCCTGTCACAATGTAAACGCCCCACATCGAGCCGCCGATAAGGATGGCAATCAGACCAATGAGAAAACTACCCTGTCCTGATGGGTTGGCCAGCGAAATCCCGGCCTGCGCCATAGCAACAGCATCACTGCCATAAACCCGACGCGATACCAGACCGAATACAACGGATCAAGCTGGGTGAATGCCAGTTTGGCAATGGCCATAGCCGTATAGATGACCAACGCCTCACCGATCACGATGCACACCACAGGAACCCGATTGAGGATACCGACCGCTGCCTTCTTCATAAGATTCACGCTACTCGCAGAGCCGGGACAGTACATAGTCGGAAGAGTTCGGCTCGGACAACGACATAATGTGGACGTCCCTATGAGACTGCTTACAATGGTGAGCATGAGCACCGCACCGAGACTTGAGGCCGCCAAGCGCGATTGGGGTCATGACGAGACCGGCTGCACCGTGCTGCATATCGATATGGATGCTTTCTACGCCTCGCTGGAAGTGGCCCGCAATCCCGGGCTGAAAGGCAAGCCGGTCATCATCGGCACCGGGCCGCGTTCGGTGGTATCCGCAGCGAGCTACGAAGCAAGACGCTACGGCATCAATTCGGCCATGCCGGCCGCCCGTGCCCATCAACTCTGCCCGGATGGCGTGTTCCTGCCGGTGGATATGGCGTACTACCGCATGATGTCGCACCGCATCATACACGAGGTCTTTCTGACCATCACCGACCAGTTCGAACAGGTTTCGGTGGACGAGGGATATATGGATGTGTCCGGCGCGCTGCTGGAATGGGACAAACCGAGCGCAATCGGGGCATGGATACGGCAGCAGGTGGCCGAACGATTCAACGTGACTTGCTCGGTGGGCATCGCCTGCAACAAACTGGTGGCCAAAATGGCTTCGACCAATGCCAAGCCGAACGGCATGCTGCTCATTCCGGCGGCACGGTCGGCACAGTTCGTGCAGATGATGCCATTGCGCGGCATTCCCGGCGTTGGCCCGTCGCTGGAGAAACGGCTCAACGCCTGGGGTGTGCATTCCGTGGCCGAATTGGCACAAATGGATGAAGCCGCTCTCATACAGGCCACTGGATCGCCCGCCGCGGCGCGCGGACTGTGGGCGGCCTCGCATGGTCTGGATTCACGTGAGATCGCAACAACCCGCGAAGAGAAGTCCATCGGTTCAGAACGCACCTTGACCGAAGATACCCGTGACATGCACATCGTATGCCGGCTGCTGCGTTCAGCATGCGATGAAGTCGCCCGTACCTTGCGCCGCAAAGGATTGGTGGCTCGCACGCTGACAGTGAAATTGCGGTTCGCCGACCTGAGTTATCAGACCAGATCCTTCACCATGGAGCAGCCGACCGATACGGCAAGCACGCTGTATCCCGAATGCGTGCGGCAGTTGAAAATTATGCTTGGTATACCGGCGAACGCCGAACCGACCACTCCCCTGCCAAAACTCATCAGGCTGGCAGGCATGAGCACATCATCGCTCAGTGAGGCACATGCTACCGCAGTGCAGCCGTCATTAGACGATCTGCTCGAAGAGGCCGATGACGCACACGGGCAGACCACACAGGCGCGAATGCATGACGCCGAAGCCGCACTGGATGCCGTGCGCCGCAAATTCGGCAACACGGCGGCACAGTTCGGGGCGTAGTTAGGCCATCAGACGCTGGCATGCAGCGTCAATGGCATCATCGGTGGCGGTGGCGGAGAAACGCAGATACTCGGGGGCACCATAGAACTCGCCGGGGCTGGGAATGATGCCCAACTGGGCAAGCTCGGCCATATCCGACCAGCAATCACCAGACTTGGCCTTGACCCACACATACAGTGCACCTGACGGCATCTGAGCCTGGTAACCATAGGCATTGAGCGCGTCGACCAATGCGACCAATCGACCCCGATAACGGTTCCACTGCGCATATACGGAGCCGGCGTCGTTCAGTCCTGCGGCCATGGCGGCCTGCACCGGCCCCGGAATGATCTGGCCAATCTGTTTACGATATTCGCCCATTTCGGCGACCAGCCGGTAATCGCCGGCAATCAGTGCGGTGCGATAGCCGGCCATGTTGGACTGCTTGGACAGCGAATACAGCACCAGGATGCCATCGGCCGAGCCTTCGCATACCTGCTGGTTGAGCGCACACGGCGTGGCGAACAGGCTGAACGCGGCATCAGAGGCGGGCTCGTTGGATGCCGCCGCAGGCCTGGAAGTCGTATTGCGCGCCGAACGCCAGTCCATAAGCGCGTAACATTCGTCGGAGAGCACTACTGCGCCAATGCGTCGGGCTGCAGCAACGATGTCGGCTAGCCAATCGGCGGAAATGACTTCGCCGGTCGGATTGCACGGCGAGTTAATCCAGATGGCTTTGACATTGGGAATGTTGACCCAGGAATCGACATCGGTCACGTCATCGACCTTGGCCACGGTAGCGCCGGCAAGCTGGGTGCCGATTTCATAAGTCGGGTAGGAAACCTTCGGCTGCACCACCACATCGCCCTCGCCAAGATGCAGCAAGCTGGCCATTAATGCCACTGCCTCTTTGGAGCCAACGGTGGGAATCACCGCCGCGTTCACGGCTTTCAAATCCACACCGCGCATATTGCGGAACCACGAATCTATAGCGGATTTCAAATCGACAGTGCCCGCCGTGACCGGGTATCCGTGGGCATTCGACGCATCCGCTGTAGAGGCCAACGCCTGCTGCACGGCGTCAGGAACCGAATCCACAGGCGAGCCGACGGACAGGTTGATCATGCCGCCCGGCACTGCCTTGGCCGCGGCCTTGAAACCGGCGATGCGTGACCAATCGTACGGCGACGAATATGCATGAAAGCCCATGGGAACCCTTTCTTGGACGATATGTTCCTAAGATACGACGAGCCCTCGGCCTATTGACCGAGGGCTTGCATTACATGATTGAGCGAATCAGCTCACTGATTCTGCGGCGGCAGCGCGGCCACCTGCTCGGGATCCTTGCCAATCGGACCATTGGCGGAAGCACCACCAAGATCGCCTACTTCGGCAAAGAAGCTGACGGCTGCGTCCTTGTACCAGGCCCACTCATCCGGCAGATCATCCTCATAGAAGATGGCCTCAGTGGGGCACACCGGCTCGCAGGCGCCACAGTCGACGCACTCGTTCGGATTGATGTACAGCGAACGAGAACCCTCATAAATGCAATCGACGGGGCACTCGTCCACGCAAGCCTTGTCCTTGACATCCACGCAAGGCTGAGCAATTACGTATGGCATGGAATTCTCCTTACGAACAACTTTCTACAAAAATACGCGCGCGTTAGGACGCGCCCCCGACACCTCAGCCGTTAACGGCCCGATCAGTCTCGTCAGATAGCGTTTCGCTCAAATCTCCCTTACCGAGACGAGCGTGCCAGTAACCATAGCTGAAGTAGATGGCGAAACCGATCACCAGCCACACTAGGAAACGAATCCAGGTGAGCACAGACAGGTTCAACATCAGCCAGAAGTTGGCCAAGGCAATCAGAATCGGAACCCACGGGTTGCCGGGCATTCTGAAGGCACGCGGCAATTCGGGGCGTTTCTTGCGCATAATCGGAATGGAGATGGCCACCAAGGTGAATGCGGACAGCGTACCGATGTTCACCATGTCAGAAAGCACGCCGATGTCGAACAGGGCAGCGACCAGGGCCACCACTACGCCCACAACAATCTGCAGAACGGCCGGGGTGCCATGCTTGCCGGTCTTGGACAGGCCACGCGGCAGCAGACCATCGCGGCTCATAGCAAAGACGATGCGGGTCAAGCCCAGCAGCAGCACCATAATCACGGTGGCCAAACCCAGCACAATACCAAAGCTGATAATCTTGGCGGCCCAGTCAGCCCCGACCAATTCGAATGCCGTGGCCAGAGACGGGCTATCTTGCTTGGCAAGATCCTTATAGGAGACCATGCCGGTGGTCACAATGGCCACGAGCATGTACATGACGATAATGAGCAGCATGCCGACACCGATGCCCAGCGGCACGTTCTTGTGCGGGTTCTTGGTCTCTTCGGAGGCGGTGGCCACCACGTCGAATCCCAGGAACGCGAAGAACACAAGCGCCGCACCAGACAGGATGCCAGGCACGCCGTAAATGGACGGGGTCATGCCAGTGGCCCATTGCCATAGCGGCTGCGCCATCTGAGCGCTGACGGCACCGTCGCCGGTAGTGGCTGCGGCCGGCTGGCTCGGTGGAATGAACGGGGTGAAGTTGGAGGCCTTGACGTAGAAGAAGCCGACAATCACCACAAACACCACGATGGCGATCTTGAGCACGGTCATCGCGCCATCCACACGAGCGCCAATCTTGGTGCCGAACACCAGCAACACGGTGAAGAACGCGACGATGATAATTGGCGCGAGGTCGAAGTTGAAGGAGCCTAGCGCCAGATCGGTATTCACGTTCCAACCCATCAGACGTATGAAATCGTTGAGATACACGCCCCAGTATTTGGCAATCACCGAACCGGCGAACAGCATTTCCAGAATCAGATCCCAGCCAATGATCCATGCCATGAGCTCACCCACTGTGGTATAGGTGAAGGTATAGGCGGAACCGGCCACTGGAATCATCGAGCAAACTCGGCGTAACACATCACGCCGCGCCGCAGACGATGCCGGCAATCAGGAAGCTGATGATCACGGCCGGGCCGGCGTGGAAAGCCGCCGCCTGCGCACCTACTGAGAAGATGCCAGCGCCCACGGCCACAGCCACACCCATGATGGACAGATCCCACCACGTTAGGCTGCGCTTGAGCTTGCGACCCTCTTCACCTGTTTCGGCAATGGTCTGTTCGACGGATTTCGTACGGAACAGTTGCATGATATTGCTCTCTTCTCCCCTGCCTACACGCCGGACGCGCGCAGCACTGAAAATGAGTATAAATGGGGGTGATTACGTTGTCCATCAATCCGTTATCCAGTGGAATCACTGGTTTGCCGGCCAAACGGCCAGGCGATCATCGCCAAGTTTTCTGCGGGGAATCACAGCACGCCGATACAGACCGGCTCCGGAACCAAGGTGACGCCGAATGCTTCCCGAACTGCCTGCTGCACGGCCCTTGCCAGGGCTTCGATGTCAGCGGCGCTCGCTCCCCCACGATTGGTCAGGGCCAACGTATGCTGCGTAGACAGACCTGCAGGGGTGTCCTGGCTGATCTTGTATCCCTTATGGCAGCCGGCATGATCGATAAGCCATGCGGCCGAGGTCTTAACACCCGGCGTTCCATCAGGCATGGTCACATCAAAACGAGGAGCATCCTCAGGCAATGCGGCAGCCTGCTGTGCGGAGAGTATCGGGTTCATGAAGAACGAACCACAGCTGTGGCGATTGTAATCAGGAGCGGGCAGCCCATCGCTGCCAGCCGGGATGCCGGCCTGATTGTTCAGGGCGGCGAGACGATCCAAATCAGCCAGAATATTGGCCTCACGCTTGGCGGTGGCCATATCGGGCAGTGCATAACGGGTGGGATCTTCGAGCATGCCCTTGGCGGCACGAACCGCAAGTACGGCCTTACGAATATCGGTGGTGGCCATGCGATCGCCCACCTCGACGCCGAGCGCCTTGGCTAATTGCCCATAGCCGACCGTGCCTTCAGCCGAATGGGTAAGGGCAAAGGTAACGGATAGCACCACATAACGCGGGGTCGGGAAGAACCGGTTGGCAGGCTTGCCGGGCCCGGCATACATGCTGGCCTTGAGTGCGGAGTAACGGTATCCGAACTGGAGATCGGCAGGAGTCAAATCGCGCGTGGTTTTGGTTTCGCGGTCCCAGACCTCCACCGATTCCACCGAAGTGGCAACCTCCTGGCCATAGGCACCGATATTTTGCACCACAGAGGCACCGACGGTGCCGGGAATGCCGGATAGTCCCTCAACGCCTTCAAGCCCGAGTTCCACGGTGAACGCCACAAAATCATCCCAGTTGGCGCCGGCCTCGGCATTGACATGAACCGTGCGATCGCCGCCTTCGACCGGTGCGGCCTCGTCCGGCACGGTGATCAGGCAGCGCGCATCTCGCACCACCACGCCGTTGAAGGGGTCATCGGAAACGAGCATATTGGAGCCTCCGCCGATAACAACCAAAGGAAGTCCTTTGGAATCGGCGTCTTCCACGGCCTCGATCAGTCCGACGCGCGTGGTCGGCTCGACGAAGTGGGCGATATGTCCGCCCACACCCATGGTGGTGATGTCTGCAAAGCTTGTCATGGCTTCCTATCTTAGTGTCGCACGAGCGATATCGAGGCAATCGTCGTCTGAGACAGCAGCAAGTCCCATACGCAAAAACCCGGCCGCATGGGCCGGGTTTGAAACATAATGCTGTGCGCAGCAATCAACGAGTCTCGCGGTGCACAGTCTGCTTGCCGCAGCGCGGGCAGAACTTCTTCAGCTCGAGACGGTCGGGAGTGTTACGACGGTTCTTCGTCGTAATGTAGTTGCGCTCCTTGCACTCGGTGCAGGCCAGCGTGATGCCCGGACGGATGTCGGCGCTCTTAGCCATTGTCATTCACCTCTGTGTTCTTATAAGGTTTAGTGCGCGCCCACCGGTTAGCGGGCGCGATTTGTAGCGAGGAAGAGGCTCGTAACTCTTGACCTTACGATTATGAGTCGTACGCTCTAGCCAGCTGAGCTACCCCGCCAGAGAGCCCCGAGTGAGAATTGGACTCACGACCTCTTCCTTACCAAGGAAGTGCTCTACCACTGAGCTATCGGGGCGTGGCGGATAGTGGATTCGAACCACTGAAGCACGAAGCGGCTGATTTACAGTCAGCTCCCTTTGACCGCTTGGGAAATCCGCCAGTCTGTTTCCCGCCGCGGTGTTTGACCTCAACAGGCAACTTGGCTATATAACCACAAAACCCAGACAAACGCAAATCGGTGCGACACTCCGCAAATTCCCGCGTTTTTCCCGGATCCACATAGGCCAGTCGGAGAAATCAGGAAGCGACCAAGACGACGCACTCTTCTTGGAGTCATCAGCACCGGCTTTCTTGCTACCGGCATCGTTGGCGTTATCCGTAGAATCGGACTGTGCGGAGGCATCGTCGGATTGACCGTCAACGGCTGAGCTTTTTGGGGAGAATATGCATTCCCTCGGCCCCCTCAGTCGCCTACGGCGACAGTTCCCCTCAAAGAGGGGAGCCAAGACACAAGACGCAAAAACCCCGACTGTTCGCAAGGAACAGTCGGGGTTGGTGAAGTTCTCTATACGACTAATCAGCCGAGAATGGCAAGAATGTCGCGGGAGGAGACGATGAGGTAGTCCTCACCCTCGTAGTGAACTTCGGTGCCGCCGTACTTGGAGTACAGCACCTTGTCGCCGACCTTGACATCCACCGGAATGCGCTCGCCCTTGTCATCACGACGGCCCGGGCCAACAGCCAGGACTTCACCCTGCTGCGGCTTCTCCTTGGCGTTGTCCGGAATGTACAGACCGGATGCGGTCTGAGTCTCGGCCTCGGCCTGCTTGACGATGATCTTGTCTTCCAACGGTGTGAGCTTAATCGACACTGTGGGTCACCTCGTATCTACTCGTAGTTCTAATGCCGCGCCAGAACACCTCAAGAGGCTGACGATCACTTGCGTTGTCCCTTTGCGCTAGGACACATCGTAGCGCGATTGTTAGCACTCTGCCAACTCGAGTGCTAACGCTGTGAGAGAAATCCCTTAGTTGCCGCGGCGGGCAAGAATGGAATCAAGCCCCACGCTCAACGATTCAGACGTGGCGACCGGGGCCTGCACCTCAGCACGCTCCTCATGCTCATGGAAGGATTCCGGCTGCGCAGCACTGTGATCCGCTTGAGCCTTGGCTGCCGAGGCGTCGTCGGAAGCCTTGACGGCCTTGGCCTCATCAATCAGCTTGTTCACCATCTCAGGCTCGGCGGGAGTGGCTTTGGACACCTGACGCGTCGACTTGATTTCCAAGCTTTCCGGAGCGTTATCTTCAGCATGGTCCGCACCCAGAGAGAAGGAGATGAGATCCTGGGAGGTGGCCATATCGAACACATCCAGCGCACGGGCCGGCTGAACGGAAGCGAGCTCCGACGTGGCATCGTCCGCAACGGAGTCATGCGCATCGCGCTCATCGCGTACCGTCAGGGAAGGTGTCTCCGCTTCGGAATGGTCGGCAGCCTGCGGCGCAGCAGCCTCCCGATCGGCCTTGGCTTGTGCTTCACGCAACACCTTGGCCTTGGCCTGCTCGACTTCAGCGTCATGCAGCACGCGGCGAATCTGACGCTGTTCCATCACTTCGGTGGCAGCATCATCTGCACGACTCGTCTGAACGGCCGGAGCGGCGGACTCGGCAGCATGGTTCTTAGCCGGAGAATCAATCTGCCCCTGCCGAGTAGGAGTTGCAGACGTCTTCTTCTGCTCATAGCGGGACACCCTGCGTTCCCACTGACGGGCCTGACGTGCGGCATTCGCACCCATTGCCAGCACCGCTGCGGTCAGGGCCAAAGGAATCAAAGCGAACAACGGGCTGTAATGCACGATGAACGCTAACGCAAATACCACTATGGCCACGGCGAGAAGGCTGGCCACCAGAATCTGGCGACGACGGATGGATTCACGGCGCAATTCGCGTATATGCGCGATATGCTCGGTCGTCAGCCGGGCTGACTGTGTCGATGCTGGCATTGCTGCCCCTTTCGCCTGATACGGCTCGATATCGCCGAATCGTCTACCGTCTTCCGCTTCCACAATACGCAGGGACGGCGAATAACGATCTTGCCGATGCTCAGCCGCGCGCTTCATGCCGTTAGCCGTACGCGCGGGCAACCATACAGCGATGGCAATTATCACAATCACCAAGACGACAACCGTGCTCAGTGACTCGTAACCCATACCGTCAAGAATAGGAGACATATTGACCGAACCAACACTTCCCGCTCGGGCGTGTCGGGAGTATTAGGAGATTTATTGGAGGTTTTGCGAGGCCAATCGATTGGCGAACCCTTGCCCGGCATCCTCGGCCAACAGCGCAAAGGTCACGTGGTCTCGCCACTGACCATTGACGTACATATAGCGCTCGCGCAGTCCTTCATGATGGGCCCCGACCTTGCGCACCACCGCTAAAGAGCGCGCATTGTCCGGCAAAATGGCGATTTCCAGCCGGTGCAGAACCGGGCCAAAGGGATCCGTCAGTGCCCAGTCGGCGAGCAAAGCCACGGCCATGGGGGCAAAACCATGACCGGCGTAACACTGGTCAACCCAATAGCCAACCACACCGGTGCGCATGGATCCGTAGGAAATCGCCCCCAACGATATCTGGCCCACAATGCGCATCTGGTATTCGATGGCGAACAACGCCCCCACCCCATGCTGCTCGTTACGGCGCTGGCGCTGAATCCACTGATTGAAGGTGATGAATCCGCCATGCATCGGATCTCCTGATTCCCACGGGGCAAGCCAATCATTATTGCGCCACCGCACCTCATTCCACTCTTCCTCGTCGTCCAAGGTCAGCGGCCTAAGCGTTATGGGAAAAGCAGGATGGGAAAGACGAGGCATACGAATCTGATGATCCGGCTTGAACGCCTCTTTGATGGATTGGAAAACTGACACGGCCTTTATTGTAGCCATGCTAGGTTGTGCGGTATGGATAAGGCAACGCTACGGCACAGATTGCTGGCTCAACGAGCTTTGATTACGCCTGAGGCCCGGCTTGCAGCAGGAGAAAAACTGGTTCATCAGTTTCCCGCATACGTGTTGGATCGCCCCTGTATTCACTACGGCTCCGCTCCACTGACGGTGGCGGCATATGTGTCGATGGGATCCGAGGTTGAGACTCGTCCGCTGTTGGCTTGGCTGCTAGCGTCAAGAATCCGCGTGTTGGTTCCGTTGTTGGGATCCGGCCTGGATATCGGGTGGAGTGCACTGGATTCGATGGAATCACTGCATCCAGTGGCGGGTTCTGGACACCGGCGGCCTGACGAGCCGCAGGGAACTCCATTGCCGCCTGAAGCGTTGCACGATGCCGACCTGATTATCGCTCCCGCATTGGCTGTCGACCGGCATGGCAATCGGCTGGGACGCGGGGCCGGCTGGTATGACCGCGCGTTGGCGAATCGCAGGCCCGGCTGCCCGATCATCGCAGTGTGCTGGCCTTGGGAGGTGGTGGACGACGATGAGTGGATCGCGGCCCCCCACGATGTGCCAGCGGATGGCGTGCTGACGCCGGAAGGATACCGGCAGCTGCCCTGATTACCGGCGAATGCCGAACATAAGACGGCTTTTATCTCGCCTGCGTATGCCTGCAGGGCAAAGTGTCAGGGCGGCGACTAGGATATGAACGGTTGTCCGGCATGACGACAATGCCTATGCGTGAGAATTGACTTGTGGAGGAATCCGTTGCCTACTTATCACTACCGCTGCAAGAACTGCGGCTATGACTTCACTGAACAGCAGTCGTTCAACGACGACCCGATCACCGTATGCCCGAAGTGTGCTCAGGAGCAGGTGCGCAAGGTGTATTCGGCCGTACCGATCGAGTTCAAAGGCCACGGTTTCTACCGCACGGATAAGTCCGGCAAGTAGAAAAACCGACCTGACAAGCTGGAACCACAATGGTCGTTTCAGCTTGCACCGAGAGATAAGCGCAAGTCACCATGATGTTCATGGTGACTTTTTCTATATTCACGCCACCCACGCATGGCTTACTACGGCGCCGTCGTATGCTGCATGCCGCGCGCAGGTGCATTGCCGCGTTCTGCGCCGGTTTGGCCGTGCTGTTTGGATTGGGAACAGTACTGGCTCAGGTGCAGACCGCTCCAGTGGTGATTGCCGACCGGCCTATTGCGCGCGGCGAGATAATCTCCAGCGCCGATATCAGAGTGGAGCTACTGCCGGTCAGTACGGTTGGATCGTCTTATGCCACAGATGCCGATGAGATCACTGGACTGATTGCGCAGATTGATATTGCGGTCAATGATCCCATCTCTACGCATATGGCACGAGATGCACCACTGCCGCCCACCGGCACCACGGTGATTGAAGTGCGGTTGGCCAGCAATCCAGATGATCTCTTGCCCGGAGACAACGTGCAGCTGGTGTCCGCCGTGGGATGCGCCGGGGAGGATTGCGTGCTCGCTGAGGAGGCGCTGGTGATGGCCATTGGCGAGGCTGAAGCATCGTCACTTGGGAGCAATGAACGACAGGTCTCATTTGCTATGAAGCCTCATGCCGCGGCTGCAGTAATGGAGTTGCAGCAAGCCGGCGCGATAGTCGCCGTGATGCGGTGACCGTCTCTTGCTCCCGCCGGCGGGAGCTGGCTCGCGAAGCGAGACTGAAGGTGGACTGTTCTCCCAACCACCCCAGTCGGCTTTATCGACAGCCCCCGCCAGAGAGGGCGACTAGCGCTTGTCGTTGAACACAGCCCAGTGAACTGAGCCGTATAGCAGACAGCCCGGTGGGCTGTCTGTAGGCGAAGTGAGCGGCTGCACTACAAGCAGCCGCGAAGGCCGCCTCATTGGGCTGACGTTCAACACTTGTCGTTGAACACAGCCCAGTGAGGCGGCAACTCGCCGAGAATGCGCCTGTCATCGTCGGCTCGACGCTGCTGGTCGGTTTGCATGTCGCCAGGCTCGAGCTTGACACCGTCTGCATCGAAGCTTTCAGTGCCCTTCATCACCACTCGTTTATGTTTGCGTGGGGTGCGCCTTGTAGCCGAATATTCCGCCATGTCTACTCGACTTCGCGATAGATCTCGCCGATACGGGCCACGATGCGATCGACTTCCTTATCCGGGTTCACGAATGCCGCAACGCTCCATACACTCATGACATTCCAACCTAGGGAAATCAAATCCTGTGCCGATAGGCGATGACGCTTGCGCGTGGACTGCACGGACATGAAGCTGGCATCATCGGTCTGCACCGCCAACGCGAACGGGCGATCCTTAAGACCGACGACCAAGGGGATCCTTGAACCCCTATCGAAACCGTAATTCACAGCCGCTTCAAGACCGCGCGCCCGCAGACGCTCGGCGATATCTTCGAACAGTACGTTCTGACCGGCATCATCACGCGTCGGCAATATCGGACGATCGTTGAATTGCTCAGCCCAGGCCAGCATGGTCTTCAGGAATCGTGGGCCCTGCTGGTGGAGACGCTCATCCTCCATATCCTGAGAGCCAAACGCCGAGACGATATCCAAGTTGCGGTCGGCAAGCGCCAATGCGTCGAGCAGCATGCCACGTCCCCCCTCGTGCTCCACCACACCGAACTGCTGCAGCAAGCGACCATGCACCGTCTTGGCATAGCACAGGGACAGAATCACGTCGGTGGCCTGGCAACCCGCCACGTCACGCAGCGGAACCAGCCGCACATGCCGCAGGAATCGGCCCATCGGCTTGTTCTTGGAGGCCAACGACTTCAATTCCGCGCCCAGACGAGTGCGGAATACATCAGTCAGCGTCACCACGGTCAGCACATAGCTGGAAGGCACCACAGTAAAGCTGGCAGCCCGCTGAGTGATAAGGTGCACCACCTTATCGATCTCCTGTTGGCTGGATTCCACAAGACCAGACAGCATGACCGGTACGCCGTTGGCGTCCTCGACCGAATGGAAACGCACCTTGCCTGATGCCGGCTCAGTCGCCACATCATACCGAACCGAACCATAGCCCTCAGATTCAAGGAATGCAGCAAGACGCGGGTCGCGGCGGGTCGGAGCGGACTCCACTTCAACATGAGGAAGCAAATCAATCAGTTGCTTCACGGATTCACTGGTCACCGTAGCGCAATGGGCAATCACCACTACCTGACGCACACGGCCAAGAATCGAAAGCAATTCGATGGATGGAATATGCGCGCAGGCATCCACAATGGCCACATCCGCAATAACCGCGGGGTCGGTGAGTGCGGCCAAAGTGCCCGGCGTCGCCACGAGTACCGGCTTGGCAGCAGCCAAAATCTCCGGATAGTCACGGCGAATACGACTGAGCGACACATGGGCACGACCGGCTAACACCGTATGCAACTGGTTGGCCTCCTGTGTATGGGAGAACAACATATCGCACAAACGCCGCATCGATTCCTGAGATACCATCGGCCCCACGGAACGCACATGCTCCACATCGACCTGGGCGAACCGGTCGGATGCGGTTTGCAATGCGGAACCGTCCTGGTTGGAAATGATGGCGGACGAACGCACGATATCCTCAAACACCGTGGTCCACCATGCCAGTTGCACTTCGCCACGAATCTGCGGCACACTCACCTGACGAGTATGCAGATCCTCGACCAATTCGTTCAGTCCGACACCGGCGAATTCATGTTCCAAGCGGCATCGTTCCGGCAAGGTATCAAGAGCCTTACGGTCATCAAGCAAGGCCTTCAGACGCACCTCGACAGTATTGAAATCGGTGGATCCCAAATTGCCGCCCGCTGGAGTCGTGGCGAGCACGGTGTCGAGCGCAGTCATGTTGCTGACCATCGCGTCCAATGTGGTGATGATGTCATCCAGCTTGGTGGGGAGCACCGGCCATCCGCCGTGTGGCACGAACTGCCTCCACTGCTCCGACTGCCGAGCCACTACTTTGAGCGCTTCATGCAGGTCTTCCACCTGGGCACCCACGCGCAGCAGACCCTTGGCCTCCTTGATATGACGACGCCGCTCCCAGAAGCCCATCGCGCTTCCTTCAGCCTTGCGCTGAGCCTTGGGCTTGGTCGCTTCAATCATCGAATCGATGTCGCGCTCGAAAATCTCCGGCTGGAACACGTCGAGCACGCGGCGCAGGTTCTTGAGCACGGTGACCTGGCGCTCCCATTCGCGGATGGTCGAGGGAACGGGGAATCCGCACGTCTGTACGGTACGAGCCACCTGCTCACGGGTTGCGGGAAGGAACCGACGCAGCAAATCATCCACGCGCTGGTAGGCTGTCACTGCCTCCTCCTCGGTGTTCAGGGAGGCCTTGTACCAGGCGGTATCATCCGGCCCGATGGAGAATTCGCCGAGTTCGCCGGCCCGCTCCAACTTGCCGACCCATGCTTCCATATCGCCGGCAACGGCAATCGCGCTCTGTTCAGTCAGGCGGATATGCGTGGCGGGATGCGTGGGCAGCACGGAGATGCGAGCCAGATTCTGAATCGTCTCGTAAGCAGATACGTTCCACTTATCGTTCACCCCGTGCAGGTCGCCCAAGTACCGGGTCAGACGAGAACGCACGCCAACAAGTTCATCAGCAAGCTGGTCGAAACGCTGTGTGGCTACACCCTGCTGGAATCCCACAGCGGAAATCAACTGCTTGTCAATAGCGGCGTTGGCCTGCGCATCGGCCACATCCAACATCTGAGCCTTCAGCTCATTGGCGGACACGGCTTGCATAAACAGTCGCTTCTGTTCGGCGACTCCCGGCACATACAGCACCGACCGACCACTCATCAGGCAGCGCGAAGCGACGGCTACCGCCTGCTCTGCCGTGCCTTTGGGGAACTCTCCGTCAATGACGATGCTATGGCCCGCGGCTGCAAGCGATGCGGCATATCGCACGGTGTTGTCGACATCGCCCACCTCAAATTCCGCATGCGGATCTGCATCGAACGGGCTGTACTGCGCAAGATCGGCATCTTTGAGGGACGACTGCGCATGTTCGTTACCAGCGAGTGCATCAAGCAGCACATTGTCACTTTCGCCGTTCTCCAGCTGGTCGATGAAGCGCTGGCTTTCGGCAATCATCAACGATGAGGGATCCACAAAGCAGCCCAGCACGATTTGGCGCTCGATATTGAAGTCAGGAATACGTTCCACGGCTTCCGCCGTGATTCTGGCGAACATAGCCGAGGTTTCAGGCTCGCCACTGTCATAGCTGGAACCGTCAAACAGAGAATCCTCGTCAACATATACCCGCTGCTCTCGCAGCACATTGACGAATGCCGTATTCAACTTCACACGGCCGGTGAACTGCACAGTGGCGGCGGATTCTTCCTTGGGCACCGTGACGTTGACCGGATACAGCAGCACGGGCAGTGCATTGCCCTTCCACGTGGCCACACCGACCACCAACGAAAGCTCGGCCACTCCGGACACACGTCGCTTGGCGGTCTGGTCATCCATGACCCGAGACAAGTGCCGTTCCGCCGCCTTCAACACCCCGGCATCACGGAACAGCGAGTCCAAGCGAACATGTCCCGAAGCGAACAATTGTGCAATGCCGGACGGATGGGCATGCGTCATATCAAGTTTGGCCACCAGCTGGTTCGCGTCTTCCAACGGAGAGGGGGCCAACATGCCGCGATACTGGTCACGCCAGCGACGGATGCGGTTCAGACCGTTTTCAGCATTCTGATCCTGCGTCTGGGTCATCTCTTGGCTCACTTTCCAACCGCTTCGCGGTATTCCTGATATCCCTTGTTATGGGATAGAGCTTCGTCGATGTCGGCTTCGCCTCTGGCGGCGAGCCAAGCATACATATCGTCATACAGGTATGGGTTCATTGCCAGAAATGCCAGCAACTCAGGGTGACGAGCAATCTCGAACTGCGTAGAGAAATCCTGCGCGGTTTTAGCATCGTCCGAGGTCAGGCCATCAACTTCCACCACCGGCTCCTGGGCCTTCAGTTCTCCCTTGCTCACACGGTCGAACACGGAGCCCGGCTCAAAAGCTGGTGTATAGACGCCAGTGGTGTCAGCCTCGCCCAAATCGGCAACGCTTACTTGAACGGGCTGGTCCGACTGATCGGACTGATCGGGTTGGACGAATTGGCCGGGCTGCTCAAATACCGGCGACTGCTCAGGCTGTGCCTGCACATCCGGCTGCTGGTCCGGGATGGATACCGCCTCAGCGGATGGTGCAGTCTCAGATTCCGTCTCGGTTGCTGTTTCAGATGCGGTCCCAGATACAGTCTCGGGCACCTTGGCAACAGGATGAGCGATCGCATCCACCGGCACCACGGCAGGTGCAGAAGGCTCCGCCGGTTCGACGGGTTCAGCTTGCGGGCTTGTCTGCGGCACGAAATCAGCGGCAGGCTGGGTCTGCTGCGCCTCACCGTCCGGCACGGTATCTTCGGACTGCTCGGCCATCGCATCGGCGAACAAATCACGCGGAGTGGCCGGCTCTTCCGCCTTGACCACGGATTGGGCAATGTTCAGACTGCTGAAGTCGAGTTCGTCAACCTTATGACGAACGCTGGCGGCGCTGAACGCAGCGGTCGGCTCACCGGCCCGCAAATCCAAAATGTCGTCAACGGACATATCAGCGGCATCCGGCTCCTGCGGTGCTTCATTCACCGCGTAGCCGAACAAATCAGGCACCGGAAGCTGCTGATCATGCTCGACGTCATCGATACGGATGAAGTCCGCCGGAACATCACCGAACTGCATGCGCATCGGCGAGGACGGCAGCATAAACTCGGCGTCAACGGGCAGACGCAGTAAATCGCCATTGTCACGAACCACATAAGAGCCATTGGTCGAGCCTAAATCGCGCACGGCTGCAGAACCATTCTGCTTCACCTCGAACACGGCGTGCCTTTTGGACATCGACTTGGTCTGATCCACCACATCAAGACGCTGCATGCCGTCATCGGCTAGAGGACGCAATGGCTTACGGCCAATCTCCACGCAGTCGCCCGGTTTGACGTTGACTCGATCAACCCCATTGATCCGCACCGTCCATTCACTCACCGTGACCGCCTCCCTATACACACTATGAACCACACTATGTGCCATTGTGTCATCTTTTACTCGGTTTCGCCGGATTATCCCGGTCAAGAATTGCAACTTTTGCGCATTAGCAGCTTCCATGCCGCCAGCAACGGGTGAAATCGCTCCCCCTATTCAGTACAGGGTCTGCCCAAGGGCACAATGCAGGAAACCCCGCAATCCATAACGGATACGGGGTTTCCGGCAACAATCTGGTGATTGCGGCTTAAGCCGCACAAATCACTTGAGCTCGACGGTGGCGCCAGCCTCTTCCAGCTGAGCCTTAGCCTTCTCGGCGTCTTCCTTCTTAGCCTTCTCGAGGACGGCCTTCGGAGCGCCGTCGACGAGGCCCTTGGCCTCAGCCAGGCCGAGGTTGGTGATGGCGCGGACGGCCTTGATGACCTGGATCTTCTTGTCGCCGACGGCGGAGAGGATGACGTCGAACTCGTCCTTCTCCTCAGCAGCCGGGGCAGCAGCGCCCGGAGCAGCAACGGCGACAGCAGCCGGAGCGGCAGCCTCGACGTCGAACTTCTCCTCGAAGGCCTTCACGAACTCGGAGAGCTCGACCAGGGTCATCTCGCCGAAGGCTTCCAGCAGCTCATCGTTGGTGTACTTAGCCATTATGGCTTCCTTTCAATCTTGGCGGCGGACGAAGTAGGTGATCCGCAGCCGAATAAACCTTGTTTGTTTAAATTATCGAAGCAACTGATTCATGCCGTGAGGGCGTAAATCAGGCAGCCTTCTCCTGCTTGTCGCGCAGGGCGTCGATCGTACGCACGGCCTTGGTCGGCAGAGCGTTGAACAGGTACGCGGCCTTGGCCATCGATGCCTTGACGTCGCCGGCGAACTCGGCGAGCAGCTGCGGGCGAGACTTGAGGTCTGCCAGCTTCTTGGCGCCCTCAGCATCATAGACAGTGCCGTCAGCGGCGGCACCCTTGATGACAAGAGCCTTGTTGTCCTTGGCGAAGTCACGGATGACCTTCGCAGCCTCAATGAAGTCGCCCTTCACGAAGGTGATGGCGGTCGGGCCAGCAAGAATCTCGTCGAGACCCTCGATGCCCGCTTCCTTGGCGGCGATGCGTGCCAGCGTGTTCTTTGCCACGGTGTAGGAAGTATCGCGGCCTAGCTTTTCACGCAGATCGGAAATCTGCGGAACGGTAAGCCCGCGGTACTCGGTCAGGTAGACGGCGTCAGCGTTACGGAATTCTTCCGTAAGCTGAGCGACTACCGCTTCCTTTTCGGGCCTCTTCATGGCGTTCCTTCCTAAGTCGGCCGTTGACTTGGAGTTCGGAACTTTCGGCTGGGCAACAAAAAAGCCCTGCGCACAGGCAGAGCAATATAATCTCGCGAAGCGACCTTCGCCGGCCTTGACGGGCTTATATCTCTCAACCTGCGCTGGCTTGGCGAACCAAACTTCGAAAGTGCACTTGCGCACACTTCAACCAACGGTCTGTGGTTTACGAATGATTAGGTTACGGGCGGTCGGCGACATTGTGGAATTCGGGCGTGTCGCGCAGGCAGCACCCCCAGGAGAGTGGCACAACAAAGTCCTCCCGGCCCAGCATTGGCGCAACATTCCCGGAGAAGTGATGCAGGATTACAACGTGGCGGCATATTGAGCCACGGATGCCGTGACTTCCTTTAGGTAATCGAGAGAACGACGCCAATAGCCGGGCACCTCAATCGAATGGTTGGCGTCTGGATATTCATGCACATGCGGGGTCAATGCGTTGGCGCGGGCGCGATCATAGAACGGGTCGGCGGTTCCGGCACAAATCAGCGGTGCCGGTCCAGCATATCGGGAGCTGGCGGCGTGTGACTGCCCGGCAAGTTCGGCACGGATTATCGCCTTCGCTTCGGCCACGGATGGTGCTTCGGATTCGGCTACGATGTCATCGCCCACAGCGGGCACCGGAATCACGCGGGCGGATGGGTCGAAATCGGCGTGGTGCAATACCGGGGTCAACAGCACGAATGGCAACCCATAATGTGCGGCCACGTGCGGGTAAGTCATCGTGGTCAGCGATTTGCCGATGAGCAGCAGACGCGGGCCGGATTGATTGGTGGAATCCGACGAATCAGCATCGTCCCTACCGACATTATCGTTGGAGTATTCGCCGGACTGATTTCCGCGCACTGACTCCACCCACCCATCAATCGCCTGATTGAGCACCGGAATCACTGTGGACAAATCATCGGAGGCATTGCGTACATTTATACGATCGACACGCCACCCGGCCTCGACCAAGGCTTGTGCAGACCAGTACAGCAGCGGACGGTCGCAGTTGTAGCCAGTGCCTGGCATGAGCAGTACGCGGCCGTATTCCTGACCGAACTTGACGACGTTCTTTTTCCATGAGGTGATGCTGACTTCGACAGCCGGTTTCACTGCGCGACTTCCTTCCGCGGCACTCTCTGCGCGTTCCTGTATATGTATTGCCGCAGTCAGTCTACCCCGGCCTGTTCACGTTACCTCCACAAGCTATAATCGGCCACGGTTCTGATTGGATGCGCAGCGCCTGACGCGCGCCGGGCAGGTCAATCAGGGCGAGTCGCAATTCTCGCCGGGGCCAACCGGGTCACCCACAGGTGGCATATGGCCTCGCACAACCCAAGGAAGTAGAGAGTATATGGAGAAGTTCTTCCATCTGAAGGAAAACGGCACGACCGTCTCAACTGAGATTCTGGCCGGCCTGACCACGTTCTTCGCGATGGCCTACATCATCGTCGTCAACCCGCAGATTCTGTCGCAGACCGGTATGCCGTGGGGCGGCGTGTTCCTGGCCACCATCATCGCGGCCATCATCGGCACCCTGGTCATGGGCCTGTTCGCCAATGTGCCGTACGCGCAAGCCGCCGGCATGGGCCTCAACGCGTTCTTCACCTACACCGTGTGCTTCGGCCTCGGCTTCAGCTGGCAGCAGACCATGTGCATGGTATTCCTGTGCGGCTTGATCAACATCATCATCACCGTCACCAAGATCCGCAAGATGATCATCATGGCCATCCCGGAGTCCCTGCAGCACGCCATCGGCGGCGGCATCGGCCTGTTCGTGGCTACGTAGGCATGCTGAATGTCGGCTTAATCAAGTTCACTCCCGGCGATCCCAAGGCCGCCGCTAAGGGCGGTGCCGTGGCCGCAACCCCGGGCCTGGCCAACTTCAATGACAAGGTGCTGTGGGTATTCCTCATCGGCCTCGTGCTGGCCATCGTATTCACCGTGATGAAGGTCAAGGGCGGCATGCTGCTGGCCATCGCCGTCACCACCGTGATCGGCATCCCGTTCGGCGTGACCACCTGGTCCGACTCCCAGTCTCTCGGTCAGACCTTCTCCGAACTGCCGCAGACCTTCGGGGCGATCTTCTCCGCCGAAGGCTTCCCGGCCTTGTTCTCCGACCCGGCCAAGCTGCCGCTGGTCATCGTGACCATCTTCGCCTTCTCCATGTCCGACACCTTCGACACCCTGGGCACTTTCATCGGCACCGGCCGTCGTACCGGCATCTTCTCCGCTGAGGACGAGAAGGCCCTCGAGAACGGCCACGGCTTCTCCTCCAAGATGGATAAGGCCCTGTTCGCCGACTCCATCGCCACCTCCATCGGCGCCATCTGCGGCACCTCGAACACCACCACCTACGTGGAGTCCTCTGCGGGCATCGCCGCTGGTGGTCGTACCGGCCTGACTTCCGTGGTCGTGGCGATCTGCTTCGCCCTATCCGTGTTCTTCGCCCCGGTGATTTCCGCCGTGCCGTCCGCCGCGACTGCTGGCGTGCTGGTCGTCGTCGGCTGCATGATGGCCGCCTCCTTGAAGGAAGTCAAGTGGGACGATATCGCCGAGGCCATCCCGGCGTTCTTCGCTGCCGTGTTCATGGCCTTCTCCTACTCCATCTCCTACGGCATCGCCGGTGGCTTCATCATGTACTGCATCGTGAAGACCTGCAAGGGCAAGGCCAAGGAAGTACACCCGATCATCTGGATCGTATCCGCACTGTTCATCCTGGACTTCGTGTGCATGGCGATTCTGTGATGTTGGTTTGATGACGGCGGTGAATCACGTCGTTCTAGCTGATTTGCCGTAAGCCGTAACTTATCTAGGGCCGGGCTCGGAATGAGTCCGGCCTTTGTTATTGCAGATATTTAGGTACTAGTTAGCAGCGTTGCAGGTATAAAGGGACTTCTTAGAGCCGTATTTGCCTCCTTCATAGGCCCGAAATACCTGCAATCTACTTAATGTCGTCTTTATACCTGCAAATTCGCGTCATAAATCGACCTGAAATACCTGCAAATCTTATGGATTATGGCGGATGGCCGATATTCGCCCCGCAAATAGACCCAAAATGCCTGAAACCTATTTATGATTAGGCGACCCGAAAATCCATTGCAGGTATTTTGGCACTATTTGGCACTATTTAGGATAGTATGCAGGAAATTTCGATACGAAAAGTCCCGGTAAGCAGCTTGCCTACTGAGACTTTCGACAAATAACGGGTCTCTCTGGCCCAACAACAAACCAAAAAAACCCGCCTTAACGAACCGGGTCTTACTGTTTTTTCTATGCACAAACCACTACGCTGCGCGCAGGGAACGAATCTTCTCCGGTCCAGCAATTACGAACCGGCCGGAGGCCGGACTCAACATTACCTTCGCTCAGCTATCGCTTCGCTCACGGATCAGCCAAAACGACCGGAGATGTAGCGCTCGGCTTCTTCGTTCTGCGGGTTGTTGAACATCGTGGTGGTGTCCGCGAAGTACTCGAGGTGGCCGGGCTGGCCCACAGCCTTCAGGTTGAAGAAGGCGGTGTAGTCGGCGATACGGGCGGCCTGCTGCATGTTGTGGGTCACGATCACGATGGTGTAGTCGCTCTTAAGCTCGTTGATCAGATCCTCGACAGCCAGGGTCGAAATCGGGTCAAGTGCGGAGCAGGGCTCGTCCATGAGCAGCACCTGCGGGTGGACGGCCACGGCGCGGGCGATGCACAGACGCTGCTGCTGGCCACCGGACAGACCAATGCCGGGGTTGTCAAGACGATCCTTGACCTCTTCCCAGAGGTTGGCACCGCGCAGAGCCCACTCGACCAGATCATCGGCATCGGACTTGGCCAAGTGGTGGTTGTTCAGGCGCACACCGGCCAGCACATTCTCGCGGATGGACATGGTCGGGAACGGATTCGGGCGCTGGAAGACCATGCCGACGTCGCGACGCACGGCCACCGGATCCACATCCTTGTCGTACAGGTTCTTGCCCTCGAGCAGCACCTCGCCCTCGACGTGTGCGCCGGGGATGATCTCGTGCATACGGTCCAAGGTGCGCAGCACGGTGGACTTGCCGCAGCCGGACGGGCCGATGAAGGCGGTGACCTTGTTCGGCTCGATGTTGATATTCACATCCTCCACGGCCAGGAAGTCGCCGTAGTAGATGTTCTCGTGGTTGACGTCAATACGTTGTCCCATGATGTTTCCTTATATTTCCTTGTATCTTTAAGTCTAACGGCTCGCTCAGCGATCGGTCTTCACGGCGAAGACCTTCGCACGATTCGACCAATGAGGTTCAGCAGCAGCACGACAATGATCAGCACTAGAGCGGCGGCCCACGCACGTTCCATAGGAATCGTGGTCACGCAGGTGGAGGCAGCGTTAGGTGGGCAGTTGGCGCTCAGCTTCGAGTACTCCTGATAGACGAACACTGGAAGGGTGGTCATCTGGCCGGAGAACAGGTTCACATTGGTATTGACAATGTAACCGGCGGTCATGAGCAGAGGGGCGGTCTCACCAATCACGCGGGCGATGGCCAGAATGGCACCGGAAACGATGCCCGGCAAAGCGGTACGCAGCACGATTTTGGTGATGGTGCGCTGCTTGGTGACGCCCAAGGCCAGGGATGCCTCACGCAGGTCATTCGGCACGATCTTGAGCATTTCCTCGCTGGACTTAACCACAGTAGCAGCATCAGCAGGGAGAGGGCCACCGAGCCTTCAAAACCGTTGATAGTACCGGGACCGAGCAAAATCGTAAACATCGAGAAGGCGAACAGGCCGGCCACAATGGACGGGATGCCGCTCATCACGTCGACGAGCAGGGAAATCGTGGTGGCAAGCTTGCTGCGGTTCGCGTACTCGACCAGGTACACGGCGCACATCAGGCCGATCGGGATGGAGATGACCATGCACCCGCGGTGATTTCCAGCGTACCGATAATGGCGTGCAGCACACCGCCGTAACCACCGGATGGAGTCTGGCTACCACCAACCACACCGGTCATGTTGTAGGTCAGGAAGTTGAGGTTCAGACGCTTGATGCCGTTGACGATAGTGGTCCACAACAGGGAGACCAGCGGCACACAGGCGATAATGAACGCCAGCGCGATAAGCACCCACATGAAGATATCCATGCTCTTGCGGCGCTGCACGGAGGAACGGGTGGGGCGGAAACGATCGAAATCGATCTTGGGAGCACCGTCCATCGGAGTCTTTTCAGTATTCTCAGCAGCAGTCATCACGCAGTCGCTTTCTCGGTGATCTTGCGGGCAGTGAAGTTGACCACAAAGGTGATGAGGAACAGAATCAGACCGGTTCCAATCAGCGTGGAGACGCCCAGCTCGTTGGCTTCAGGATACTGTGCGGCAATGTTCGCAGCGATGGTCTGATTCTGCGAGGCCTGCAGCAGTTTGATGGAGTAATTGAGTCCCGGGGACAGAATCATCAACACGGCCATGGTCTCGCCAAGCGCACGGCCAAGGGCCAGCATGGAGGCGGACACAATGCCGGACTTGCCGAACGGCAGCACAGCCAGGCGAATCATCTCCCACTTGGTGGCGCCAAGCGCCAGAGCGGCTTCCTCATGCAGACGCGGAGTCTGCATGAAAATGTCGCGGGACATGGAAGTAATAATCGGCAGAATCATCACGGCGAGCACCACGGCCACCGTGGCCACGGTACGCGACGGGTTCGCAGCAGGGCCGGCGAACAGCGGGATGAAGCCCAGATGATTGGCGACCCAATTCCAGAACGGGTAGATGGCCGGCACCAAAATCAGCCACCCCACAGACCGTAGATAACAGAAGGAATGGCGGCAAGCAAATCGACCACATAGCTCAGTGCGGTGGCGAGCTTCTTAGGCGCATAGTGCGAGATGAACAGCGCGATGCCGATGGAGACAAAGAATGCAATAATCAGAGCCAGCACAGAGACCAGCACCGTGCCGAACAGCAACGGCAGCACATAGCCCCAAAAATTGTTGGCCTTACCGCCGGTGAAGCTGGACACGGTCTTGCTGTTGGCAACCTGATCGCCGCCAATCAACGGCCAGGCACGGAAGAACAAGAACAGGAACACAGCGGCAAGAACAACCAGAATCAGGATGCCGCAGGCGTATGCCACACCGCGGAACACCTTATCGGCGGTTTTGCCGCCGACTGGCTGCACAGCCGTTTTGTCTTGCGAACTCACGGATTCTCCTTATATAGGATGGTTATCAAGTATTCAAGTGGCACGGTTTTCGTCGTCAAACCGTTCGGCCCCTGACCCGCTTTAAGCCGCAGCCGTATGTGTTTACGACTGCGGCTTAAAAATTTCGGGCTATTACAATTTCAATAGTCTTGTATTCAATTATCGTTTCAGGTCAGTGGTTCAGCAACCCTTTGCGGGTCGGCCGCTCACCTGGTCTTGATGGCCTCGATGGACTTGGTGATCTCGGACTTCAGGGAGGAGGGCAGCGGAGCGGTGCCGGCGGCATCCTGAGCGGCCTTCTGGCCTTCGTCGGAGGTCACGTAGGTCAGCCAAGCCTTGGCGAACTCAGCCTGCTTGGTGTCCTTGTATGCCGGGCAGACGATGTCGTAGGATACCAGGACGATCGGGTAAGCGCCCTTGGCTTCGGTAGCGTGGTTGATCTTGATGACGATGCGGTTGTCGCCCTTCACAGTGTCGTCCTGCTTGGAGTCCTCGATGACCTTGGAGCCGGCCTCAGCGGAGATCTCGTTGTAGGAGTCGCCGACCTTGACGGCCACGGTGCCCAGGTCGCCGACCTGGGAGAAGTCGGCGTAACCGATGGTGCCATCGGCCTGCTTGACGGTGGAGACCACACCAGAGGTGCCCTTGGCGCCCTGGCCAACCTCGTTCGGCCAGTTCTCGGACAGGTCGTAGGTCCAGGAGTCAGGAGCCTGATCCTTGAAGTAGGAGACGAAGTTCTGGGTGGTGCCAGACTTGTCGGAACGGTGAACCACGGTGATCGCGGTGTCAGGCAGGGTCAGGTCCTTGTTCTGATCGGCGATGGCCGGATCGTTCCACTTGGTAATCTTGCCGTCGAAATCATTGGCGATGGTGTCGGCATCCATGTTGATGTGCTTGCCAGCGTCGGAGACACCCTTGAGGTTGAAAATCACGGCGATCGGGGAGACGTAGACCGGCACGTCGAAAGCGGTGCCATCGGCGCACACGGACTTGGACTGCTCGACCTCGTCATCGGCGAGGGCCTTGTCGGAACCGGCCCATGCGGTGGCACCGGTCAGGAAGGTCTGCACGCCAGCGCCAGAACCGGACGGGTTGTAGGCGATCTTGGCGTCCGGGTTGGCGCCCTGGAAGCCGGCAATCCAAGCTTCGACGGCGGACTGCTGGGAGGAAGCGCCAGCGCCCTGGAAGTTACCGGAAATCGGAGCGGTCTTGGAAGCGGAATCAGTGGAGGAGCTGTCGGTCGTGGAAGCGGTGTTATCGCCGCAGGCGGTCACGGAAGCAAGCATCACAATGCCGGACAGGGCGGCAATGGAGCGAATGAGGATGTTCTTCTGCATGATTATTTCTTAATCCCTCTATCAACTATTCGCGGGCGGCTCTTGCTGCCCGGTCAACTCATGACAACTACAAGATTATTGGTGGTTTTGGGGTCTCGAAACCGAAATCAGTAAACAGAAGATGAACAGTTGGATGTTTGTGGGTCACATAACCGCTACGTAGTTTTATCACCCTGACCCTTCGCGGGAAAGAGGCCATCATACGAAAAGGCGACCTCGAAAGGTCGCCTTTCATCGTCCGGCAAACGCCTTTACTCCACCGGGGCGTCGATCTTGTAGCCAAGCCCGCGCACGGTGGTCAAATACTTGGGGTGTGCCGGGTCTTCCTCGATTTTGGAGCGCACGCGCTTGACGTGCACATCGAGCGTCTTGGTATCGCCCACATAATCCGATCCCCAAATGCGGTCAATCAGCTGATGCCGGGTCATCACACGGCCCTTGTTCTGCATCAGGTATTCGAGCAGCTCGAATTCCTTCAGCGGGAAGAACACGGTTTCGCCGCGCACCGTGACCTGGTGCTGGCCGACCTGCATGGCAATGTCGCCGCACACCAGCGGAATATCGTCGTCCACCGTGCCGGAAGCCTGCGCCGTGGCCTGATTGCGGCGCATCACCGCACGGATACGAGCCAGCAGCTCGCGGAACGAATACGGCTTGGTCACATAATCGTCGGCGCCAATCTCCAGGCCTACGACCTTATCAATCTCCGCACTTTTGGCGGTGAGCATGATAATCGGCACGCGGCTTTGCTCTCGGATACGGCGGCACAGTGCGGTGCCGTCGATGCCCGGCAGCATCAGATCAAGCAGCACCAGGTCAATGCCTCCCTTGGTGAACAGCTCCAGACCTTCCTCACCGGTGGCAGCAGCGGACACGTCATACCCCTCGCGTGTGAGCTGGTACACCAGCGGCTCGCGGTAGGATTCCTCGTCTTCGACGATGAGAATGCGCGTCATAGTGGCCTTTCTTGGGTATGTTCCCGTACGCATCGGTGCAAAAGTATCAGACACTATCGTAACCATGAGTTCTCCATTACCCTGTTGTTTCCTGGAAGTACGTAATTGCGGATACGCGCTACGCGCCCTGCACGGCGGTAGGTTCCTCATCTGCAGGAGCGGCTGGCAGCTCGATGGTGAACGTGGAGCCCTCGCCCTTGCGTGACCACACCGAGATCCGGCCACCATTCTCCTGCACGCAATGTTTGGTAATGGCCAGGCCCAAGCCCGAGCCACCGGTTTCTCGCGAGCGGGCTGGGTCGACGCGGTAGAACCGTTCAAAAACGCGATCCAATGACTTCTCGGGAATGCCAATACCCTGATCGACCACGCGAATGGTCACTTTGCCATCGCGCTCCCCCACACCGACCGCCACAGTCGTGTGCTCAGGCGAGTAGTGAATGGCATTCTCGACCAGATTCTTGACAGCGGTTTGCATGGCATCCGCATCAGCCATAATCATCAGCTCTGTTTCGCTCGGCTCATCATCGCCTTCGCCAGCCGAAATCGGCACGGGTTTGCCGTTGACATTAAGACGAATATCAATATAGCGGGCATCGGCCTGCACCTGATTGTCATTGATGGCCGCGCGGGCTACAGCAAGCGCGGAAATGCGCTTGGCATCAATCACGCTACCTTCGGAAGATTGCGCCTTCTGCAAATCGATGAGGCGACGCACCAATTCGGTCAAACGCGCGGATTCCTTGGAAATACGACCGGAGAAATAGCGCACGGCGTCCGGATCGTCGGCGGCATCGGTCACAGTCTCGGCAAGCAGCGAGATCGCGCCGGCCGGAGTTTTCAGCTCGTGGGACACGTTGGTAACAAAGTCGCGCCGGACCGCCTCGAACCGACGCTGTTCGGACATGTCATTGATAAAGATGGCGTACAGGTCATCGCCAATATCGCCAATGCGCACGCGCAAATACAGCATGTTGGATGGCATCGACTGCCCCGCTTCAAGCCCCCGGCCGTTTGAGGAGGGGAAGGCGCTACGATTGACCGGCATCTGTACTTCGCGCTCTCGCACACCGCCGTCGGTGGCGGCTTGGGTCAGAATATCTTCCACTTCGCGAGAGTTGAGCCGGTTGCCGGAAACCAAGCCAAACGGCACCGAACCGGGGCTGGCATATTGCACTCGACCATTACGGTCGGTGACAATTAACGCTTCGGGCAGCACTTCAACCAATCGACGCTCCGTAGGACGTACGGGAACATCGTCGCCAAACAGACACAGTGCGGTCTCGTCAGATGCTGCAGCTTGTTCGGCGGACACACGCCCGGAAACACGGCCCTTGTTATAGGCGATAATGGCCACCCACGCCACTACCAGCGCGGCAAGCACCACAAACACGATGATCTGCCAGATATCCATGGTTTCCAGAGTAAAACGTGCAAGACGTAGCTTAGTGCCCAAACTACGTAAGTTCGCCTATTGTTCATTTTTGGCAGGGCGAATATAGCAAAGCTCCCGCTGACGGGAGCCAGCGGGAGCACAATATCGGGAGCAATTTACAGCTCGTAGTCCTTGTCCTTGCTTTCCTTGATCAGGAACAGAGCAAGCAGGGCGAGAGCCGCCATGATGGCCATGTACCAACCACACCGGCAACGCCGAACTTGGAGTTGACCAGCGCCTGGGCGATGGTCGGGGCGAACGCGCCACCGAAGATGGCGGCGAGGTTGTAGCTCAGGCCAGCGCCGGAGTAACGCACGTGGACCGGGAACAGCTCAGGCAGGTAAGCACCGCAAGGTCCGAACAGACCGCCCATGAGCACGAAGCCGATGCAGAGGAACACGAGAATATGTGCGGCGGAGTGCACCAGCGGGAACGGGGTGAAGAAGCTGAACACCAGCGTGGCGGCAGTCACGGCAAGAAGCACCTTCTTGCGGCCCACCTTGTCGGCGTACACGCAGGAAACCACGATGAAGATGGCGAAGAACACCACGGAGACCATTTGTAGCAGCAGGTATTCGCTCTGCTGGAAGCCCAAACCCTTAACGCCGTAAGACAGCGACCAAGTACCAAGCACGTAGAACAGCGTGTAGGTGATGCCCATGGCCACAGTGCCAAGCACGACTTCCTTCCAGTACGGCAGCAGGTCGCGCAGCGGGTGCTTGGAGGTGCGCTTTTCTTCGGAAGCCTTCTGGAACACCGGAGTCTCAGACATACGAGCACGCACGTAGAGGCCGATGATGACCAGCACAACGGAAGCAAGGAACGGAATACGCCAGCCCCAGGCGCCCATCTGCTCCTGACCAAGATGAGTGGTGAGCAGCAGGTTCAGGCCGTACGCGCAGAAGAAGCCGATCGGGGCGCCGAGGTTCGGGAAGGAACCGTAAAGGGCGCGCTTGGAAGCCGGAGCGTTCTCGGTGGCCACCAGAGCGGCGCCGGACCATTCGCCGGCGAGGCCCACACCCTGGCATGCACGGCACACACACAGGATGACAACAGACACGCCGCCGACCTGCTCATAACCGGGCAGGCAGCCCACCAGGAAGGTGGCGATACCCATGGTCAGCAAAGCAATCACCAGCGTCTTCTTGCGGCCCATCTTGTCACCGAAGTGACCGAACAGCATGGAGCCGAACGGACGAGCCAGGAAGGAGACAGCGAATGTGGTGAACGCCATAATCTGAGCCAGTGCCGGATTGGTGACGTTGGCGAAGAAGATCGCGCCGAAGTAGCTGGCGGCTGCGATGGAGTAACAGTAGTTGTCATAGAACTCGATGGCAGTACCCACCATCGAAGCGGCGATGATCTCAGGAACCGAATCCTTCTTCACGGGTTCCGTCACGGCCGCAGTTGCACTTGCAGGCATAATCCTTTTTCTCTCCTCACACTGCGCATAAACCTTAACGCAGCACATGCATTGCATGTTCAATGCTTCGCGACAGTGTTGCCATCGCTCAAAGAATTGAGCACAGCGACCGGCATGCGGGAGAAAGACTGGTTATGACTTGTGGCCCCAGCGATGAACCCCCACACATCGCTGTGCCGCACACTGAGTATGGCGCAGCTGATGAGTCGAGGGCTTGAGAGCGTTCACATAGTGAACGCGTCTTATGGGTCGGACTGCCTAACGCCCCTACAGACGCTTGACGATATCGACGGCGAGACGGGCGGCGGTATCGGCGTATTCGGAGATGTCGAATTCCTTGAACACCTCATAGTCGGTGTCGGCATTGTCAGAAAGCGCGCGAACCACCAGAGCAGGCACGTCATTGCGGGCGGCCACCTGGGCCACTGCGGCACCTTCCATTTCCACGGCATCAGCACCGGTAAGACGGACGACTTCCTCGACCTTTTCAGGCGTGTCCACAAAGTAATTGCCGGAGGCGATGATACCGACGATGTGGGTGATGCCGGCCTCGGCAAGCGCCGCGTCAGCAACCTCCAGCAGGTGGTCGTCGGAGTGGAATTCCTCAATCGGGGCATCGGCAGTGCCGGGCTTCCACTGGCCCACGAGTCGCATGTCGGTGTCGAGGTAGCGCAAGGTGCCGCCGAGCACCACGTCATTGATATGCAGATGGGTGTTGAGGTTGCCGGCAATGCCGGTGAAAATCACGGCATCCGGAGCGAACTCGTCAATCAGCAGCTGCGTGGTGGCGGCTGCATTGACCAGCCCCATACCGCCTACCGTTGCGGCGACCTTAATCACGTCGGATCCAAAAGAATCCACGGTGCCGGAGACTATGTCAAGGCTGCCCTTGGCGGTGTGGGTCACGTGCGTGAGCGATTTGGCAATCAGCGCCACTTCCTCGTCCAGCGCGCCGATAATAGCCACGGTTTTCATACCCATACGTAAGTTCCTTTCATACAGGCTCCCGCTGGCGGGGGGCTGTCGACGTAGTCGACTGGGGGGGGGTCGTTAAGGTGTCTCGCTCAAACCATCCCCCAGTCTCGCTTCGCGAGCCAGCCCCCGCTAGCGGGGGCATAAATGGCTCAGTGCCACCGCCGCGTCGCCACGGCTTCGGCAAGTTCGCGCAGTAGCGCTTCGGTGTCCGGCCAGCTAATGCACTTGTCAGTAATCGACTTGCCGTACACCAGCTGGTCCAGTGGCGCGGCCTTCTGATTGCCGCCCTCAATGAAGCTTTCCATCATGATACCGGTGATGCCTTGTTCCCCAGCCGCAATTCGACCGGCGATATTGCGCACTACTTCGGCCTGTCGATGCTCATCCTTGCCGGAATTGCCATGCGAGCAATCGATGATAAGGCCATGGGACGCAGCCGATTCGGCGAGCATCTCGGCACGCACGTCACCCATGGCCTTAGCCACGGATTCGGCATCGTAGTTCGGGCCGTACGCGGAACCACGCAATACCACATGGCAATCCGGGTTGCCGAGTGTCTCGACTGCACAGGCACGGCCCAAGTGGTCAATGCCGAAGAACGTGTGCTGTTGGGCAGCGGCGAAGCAACCGTTCACGGCGGCCTTGACCGAGCCATCAGTGGCGTTCTTGAAGCCCACCGGCATGGACAGACCGCTGGCTAGCTGTCGGTGAATCTGGCTTTCCGTGTTGCGCGCGCCGATGGCACCCCAGCTCACCGCGTCCGAGATGAACTGCGGGCTAGTAGGCTCCAGAAATTCCGTGGCAGCGGCCAAGCCTCATCCAATACGCCGAGCAAAGTCTTGCGCGCCAGCAACAGGCCCTTCTTGATGTTGTGGCTGCCGTCGATATCCGGATCGTTGATCAGGCCCTTCCACCCGACGGTGGTACGTGGCTTTTCAAAGTACACGCGCATGACGATAAGCAGCTGCTCGCCGAGCTCATCCTTCAGCGCAGCCAATCGATGAGCATAGTCAAGCGCCGCCTGCGGGTCATGAACCGAGCAAGGGCCAACGATGACCAGCAGCCGGTCATCTTGACCGTACAGACATGCACGAATTTCGTCGCGCGAATAGGCGACAATCTCCTGAGCCTTATCGGTCAGAGGAAGTTCGGCAAGTACCTGAGCCGGCGTGGGCAGCGGCTCAAGCTCCAGCACCCTGCGGTTGATGATGCGGCTGACACCTACCTGGTCCTCCCAGCGCGGCACGTCCGTGGCGATGAGCGGGTTCTTGCCCTCTCCCATGGCCTGACGAATCGCGCGAAGCTCCTCCGGCGTATTCAACGGCTGCGGGCCGACCTGCAACGGGTGCGTGGCCGTGGCGCTGCCATCCTGCTGCTGCATAACATCTCTCCTTGGATTACTATCTTTCCCAAGGATAGGGTGTCACGGGAACAAACCCAGATTGTCAGCGATGGAGCGCGCGGCGAGTCGTGACGGCGTCGGCCAGCGTGCGCAAAAGCTCGTTGGTGCGATCCCACGGCACGCAGGAATCGGTGACGGACTGACCGTACACCAGTTGATCGAGCGGGGCCGGCTTCTGATGGCCTCCCACCAGGAAGCTTTCCATCATCACACCGGTGATGCCCTGTTCGCCGGCCGCCAAACGTTCGGCAATCTCTTCGATGACCCCGGCTTCACGATTCTCATCCTTGCCGCAGTTGCCATGGGCGGCATCAATGACGAGGCCATGCTGGCTGGGGCCGGACGCCTTGGATGCCTTCAGATCCTCGAGCGCCTGACGCACGGATGCGGCATCATAGTTCGGACCATGGCTGGAGCCGCGCAGCACCAGATGGCAGTCCGGGTTACCTTTGGTCTCGGCGGAAATCACACGGCCATCAAGATTGATGGATAGGAAGTGGTGCTCAAATCCTGCGGCATAGCAAGAATCAGCGGCGGCCTTGATGGAGCCGTCGGTGGAGTTCTTGAAGCCCACCGGCATGGATAGGCCAGAAGCGAGTTCGCGGTGAACCTGGCTTTCGGTATTGCGCGCGCCGATGGCACCCCAGCTGATCGCGTCGCAGATGTACTGCGGAGTGATGGGATCGAGCCATTCAGTGGCCGTGGGCAGACCGAGGCTCAGCACGTCGGTGAGCACCTTGCGGGCCAGCCACATGCCTTTGCGAATATTGAAGCGGCCATCCAGATCAGGATCGTTGATCAAGCCCTTCCAACCGATGGTGGTACGCGGCTTCTCGAAGTACACGCGCATCACGATGACGAGACGGTCTTCGAGCTCACGCTTGACGGCGGCAAGCTTTTCGGCGTATTCGTGCGCGGCCTTGGGATCATGAATAGAGCAGGGGCCCACAATGACCAGCAAGCGGTCGTCGCGACCATTGAGCACGTCACGAATCTCCTGACGGGAGTGAAGCACGAGCTCGCTCATCTCATCGGTGAGCGGCTGCTCCTTGAGGAAGGCGCGAGGTGCGGGAATGGGGTCGAGCTGGCGAATATTGACATCCACTGTCTCGGGAAAGACCGCCTGCTCCCCCAAACGACGTTCGTCCTCTGAACTATCAGGACCACGCAGTGCTGCCATTGCTCGACTCCTTTCTTTATTGGTTCCCCGCAACGAGTTCTCCAACGAGAACAGGATGCGGACATGATGGCAATGCAATACCGCACATACGGCATAGCAGACTCTTCACTGTAATAACCGTACACGGAAAAACGAAGTCGGCCGACCGTTTCGTGGAACGGTCGGCCGGCTGGCATCTTCCTGAACGGGCGATTGGAACACCCACACAGGACCTGAATTATCTCTTATTTATTGGGGAACGTGAACCCCTCCACCGTGACGCGGACCACCGATACGCGCCCCACGGCCACGGAAGTGGCGTTAATGCGCATCGCTTCGCATTCTTCCATAATCAGGATGCCCCCGACAGGCACGACGCATGGTACGCCTTCCTCATCGTCATTCGGCAGGCCAAACCATTCGCGATCCGAAACGTCGCTGTATGCACCGGCTGGCCGCAATGCCGTTTTCGGGCGGACATACACGGCTAACGGCTCGTCGATGGGCGAGAGCACCGTGTGGTACCGGCGGTGCCCGACATAACGATCATCAGCGAGCGCGCCTGCCGGTACCGCCCAGAAGGTCAGCGAATCGCCGAGCGAATACGCGGTGTCCAACGGCAGATGGGTCGATTGCCTAATGGCCTGACCGCATCGCATCCATTTGCGCACATGAGACAATCCGATATCGAACATTTCCAAGCTGTCGTATAGTCGCATCACTGCACCTCCTTACCGGCTGCACCCGCACCACAGTTCGGATTGCGGCTGACGTGTTCGTCGTCGTGAATCGGCGTCAGCGTAAAGGAGAACGCACAATCCTCAAATCGAATACGGTACGAATCAAGCACCTCGCTGCCCCAGGAATTTGATCCGAGACCTAACACGCCATCATTGATGTTGACGGTAACCGGTCCATGACCCTCAGGCAGCTCGTTCACATGCTTGGCTTTGTCGATATCGGCGCAGCTATACGGCCACGCGGAGAAGGAGAACGCCTCGGACTCACCATCGACCGGCGCCGTCCGCGTCACCATCACACCGTTCCCGTTTCCATCGCGGAACGTTACCCAGCGGGTGCCTTCGTGATTCGCGCAATCCTGCGGCATCACATAGGGCGTAAACATGGCATCCACGTCATTCGTCCACACGCCCACTGGATTGGCGGCGAGGGAATCCGGGTAGTTCTCGCCCGGGCCGTGACCGTACCAAGCGACCTGCCTGCAATCCCGCGGAATAGTGAAGGACAGGCCTCGGCGTGGAATGATGTCATGGTAGTCGCCATAGGCGGTGGCGGTCACCGCGACGTCAACATGGCCGTCGACATGCACTGTGTAGGTCAGTCTCGTTCGCATGCCGGCCAATACCACAGGAGCGGCGAGACGCTGCTCGACCTCGATAATCACCTGGTCGCGTTCCGCATGCCATTGAACGCCACGAGTGTCCGTCTGCATGACGTCCAGATAATACGGCTTCCAGAGCGCGGAGTATTCCTGCGTAAGGTTGTCGATCAATGGTTTCCACAGGCCGAAACATATCGGCGAATCGATGACGTTCCGACCGCCATCGCTCCAGTTGGCTATGGCACCGAGCGCCTTGTCAAACCTAAGCACCATGGCACCGGCGCGAACGGTCAGATATCGTTCGTCTTCGACGGTGGACAATGTTTGGCGAACGGGAGAAGTCACGGCGAGCGACGCCCCATCATTCGAACGCACCGGGCCATAGCCACCCTGACCGGCATGCAGCCGGAACTGGTAGGAGCCCAGCGGCTCATCCGGATCACACCACTCATGCTGTTCCACGGACAGCACGGTAACCGTGAGCATCGCTTCACCGACATGGTGTTCCAGCAGCGCTTCACGGCGCAACGGTATGTCCATGTGACCGAGCGGGGGCACGGGCCCCACCTCCAGCAGTGTTGTGTCCACGGTTTCACCATCCACACTTATAGACACCCGCAGCCGAATGTCGGACAAATCAGTGAAATACCGACGACTATCAATGCCAAGTAGAGCGGTGCCATCCTCCTCGGTATAGGTGTAGCTGACCTTCACCGGGCAAATCACCTGCCGATATTCAGCAAGCCCCGGACTGGCTCCTGCCAGGGGAACACCAGACCGTCCACGCAGAAGTTTCCGCCGGTGGGGTAATCGCCGAAATCCCCGCCGTAGGCATACCACAGATCGTCCAGCCCATTAGGGTCCACGCCTTTGGCCTGCACCTCACGCTCGGCCAATAGCGCCAAACGATTCCCTCTCATTGCCACCGCATGATCGGACCATTCCCAGACAAAATGGCCCTGGATACTCGGCCAACGGTCGAACACCTGCTGGTATTCGCTCAGCCCACCGGGACCGTTGCCCATCGAGTGCCCGTATTCGCAGACCACACGAGGCTTATCAGCCGGATGCTCTCCGAAATCGTTCATCTGGGAGACACGCGAATACATGGTCGACAGCACGTCCACCGATTCGCCGAAACGATCTTCCTCATAATGAACAGGACGAGATGGGTCGAGTTGCCGGCACCGTTCGGCAGCGGCACGGAAATTGCATCCGAATCCAGACTCATTGCCCAAAGACCACATTACTATGGAGACATGGTTGCGCTGCTGCATCACATGCCGCTCGATGCGATCGACATAGGGAACTTCCCATGCCGGGTCATCGGTGATGAGTGCGATGTCGCCCACGTTTTCGAATCCGTGACATTCCAAATCGGTTTCGGCCATGACCATAAGGCCCAGTTCGTCGCACATCTCATAGAACCGCGGATCATTGGGATAGTGTGACGTACGCACGGCGTTGATGTTGTGCCGTTTCATCATTTCCAGATCACGGCGCACGCGCTCCATACTGACCGCACGCCCATGCCTCGGGTCGCTATCGTGCCGGTTGACCCCGTGCATGGTGAAGTACGATCCGTTCAGGTACATCAGCCCATCCTCGACGGTGACTTCGGCCAGTCCGAGGTGATGCGGCACGATTTCGCCAGAACCGTCCCGCCCGACGATGCGCATACGCATGTCATACAGGAACGGATGTTCGGGATTCCAATATTCGGGGTCAGGAATATTCATTACGGCACGTTCGCCCGAATCCGAATGCGCGGCGGACACGATATTCCCGTCACGCAGAATGGTCCATTCGACGCAGGACTCCCCTTCGGTCCAAGTCTGCACGGTGACCTGTGCGAGCGTATCATCCACACGATGGGTACGAACCATGAAGTCCTTGAGATGCGTCCGAGGCCGTCTGACCACATACACGTCACGGAAGATGCCGGACGCCCACCACATATCCTGATCCTCAAGATAGGTACCATCCGAATACTGCAGCACCGTGACCACGAACAGGTTCAACCCCGCATGCACCGCATCGGTCACGTCGAACTCCGCCGACAAGCGAGAGCCCTTCGTCATGCCGACGTATGTGCCATTGACATGAATCTCAGCATAACTGTCCACACCATCGAAACGCAGAATAATGCGCTCACCATCTGCAGCCGGCTGCATATTCACCATCCGCTGGTACACGCCCGTAGGCGTGGTGGACGGCACCAGCGGCGGGTCGACGGGGAACGGGAACGGCTCGTCGGTATAGTGCAGACCCCCATACCCGTCAAACTGCCACATATGCGGCACCTGCACCTCATCCCAATCATCGGCGATTGACAGCAACGCCTTCTGTGGCACGGTGGCCGGGCCATTGAATAGGCGGAACCGCCATGCACCGCTCAGGCTCTGATAACCGTATGAGCGTTCGCGCTCATAGGTGGAGGCATCCGCCTCACACTCATATCCGAAGAAATAGGCGTGCGGGGCAAGACGGTTACGACCGGTCAGGGAGGGATTCTCCCAATCGTTCTGCTTGCTCATCATGTGATGTACTCCTTTGCACAAGTCCGCCACGTCCCGCAAATCGGCATTCTCCCACTCGTATACGCCCGATGACGGACGTATACAAGTGGGATTGCCAGCAATCCGAATCGTTGCGGGTCGCGGTTGACGCTTCTGGAATTAGGCGACAATACCGATCAGATCAGAGAACCGTTCCAAATTCCATGTGCCAAGCCCGGAACGTATGGCGATCTCGCCGAATGCGGCGGAGTCCATACCTCCGGCAGTCGCAGCTTGCAAACCGGCTTCGGCGTCCTCGACCACCAAACACTCCGCAGGCGCGCGGTTCAGAAATTCGGTCGCCTTGACGAACACTTCGGGGTCGGGCTTGGAATGGGTAATGTTCGTACCGTCTGAAATGGCATCGAAGAAATCCGACAATCCCAGCTGACCAAGGATGAATTTCGTGTTCCGGCTGGACGAGCCGATGGCGAGGTCAAGTTCCATGGCACGGAGCTTGTGCAGTGTGTCGGCCACACCTTCCAGCATGTCGTCGGGCCCCATCTGCGTAAGCATGGACTTGTATATCTTGTTCTTCTTGTCGGTCCAATGAATCTTCTCTTCGTCACTCATTGTGACGTTAGACCGTTCGAGGATGATATCGAAGCTGGCCATACGGCTCACGCCGCGCAACCGTTCATTCACCTGCTCGTCGAAGGGAATGCCGAGCTCGTCGGCCACCTGCTTCCATGCCAGGTAATGGTATTGGTCGGTACGGCAGATTACGCCGTCGAGATCGAAAATGATGGCTTGATAACGCATGGATGGCTCCTTTGCTCATTTGCGAATGATTGTGGTGTGTATGACGTGAATCAGACGGGCAATCAACCCGAAACCTCGCCGGATGGTTCGGGAACAGGCGCGTCTGCGGGCTGTTCGTCTTCGGAGGATGCAGCCAGATTGGAGATGACGACCGCCACGAGGATGATCGTGCATCCGACAATCATGCGTGGGGTGACCACCTCGCCTAGCAGCAGAATGGAGAACAGTGTGCCGAACACGGACTCCATCGACAGGATGATCGCGGCTTTGGTCTCGTCGACATACTGCTGGCAGGCGGTCTGCAGCAGATAGCAGATGGTGGTACTGACCACGCCGAGGTACAGCACACTCCACCATCCGTCGGTCGTCGGCGTCAGATGCACCTGGCCCATAGCCACCATCACAACCACAGACAGTACGAATGCGGTGACCATCTGCACGCAGTTGAGAATCGTCACACGGTACCGCTGCACGAACAGACCGGTGAAGAAGATTTGGAAGGCAAAGCCAACCGCGCACAGCAGTGACAGTGCGTCTCCCAAACCGAGCGTCATATTGCCGTTCAACGAAAGCACCGCCACGCCGACAACGGACAAGCAGGCCCCCAGTACGCCACGCCATCCGATGCGTTTGCGCAGCACTAGGAAAGCGATGAACGGCACCATCACCACATTCAATGCGGTGAGAAATGCGTTCTTGGACGGCGTGGTGTATTGCAGGCCGATAATCTGCAGTGCGAAGGCTGCGAACAGCGCGATGCCCATAAGCACACCGGCACCAATTTCTTTGATATTGATGTTCTGGAACTCGTGTACGCTAATCAGGCTCATCAGCACCGCACCAAGCAGGAATCGGATGGCCATGATCTGCATGGGCGTCAGGCTATTGAGCGCGATATCGCTGGCGACGAATCCACCGCCCCAAATCGCGGTCACGACAATCAGGCCGGCAATGGCCATACCCCGCTTCATGACACATCCTTCGCGCCGGGCACGGTCACGGTCTCGCCGTTGATGCGTAGGATGGCGGACGGTCCGTCAAGCACCTCCACATCGACACCATTGGTCGCATCGACACGAATCTCGAGCCACGACTCCCGGTTGTGCAGACGGAATGTCAGCGACGACCATTCGTGGGGCATGTGGGGCGTGATGGACAATACGCCATCGTCGTCCATATTCACTCCGGCGAACCCGAACACGACCGTTTGCCATATGCCACCGGCATTGGCCGCGTGGATGCTCACGGGTGTTGTGTTGCAGGTTGAGCAGGTCGAGCATAGCCGCACGTCGCAGATAGCGGTAGGCCTTGGAATCGTCTCCGACCTTCAATCCCATGATCGCGTAGATGCTGGGGCTCAATGACGACCCATGCAACGTGCGCTTTTCGTAGTAATGATAGTTGGTTTCGATTTCCTGCTGGGAGAATTCGTTGCCGAGCAGGTGCAGCAGCATCACCACATCAGGTTGTTTGATGATTTGCGTCTCGCTGGTTTTGAACTGCTGGAGCGCCGCAGGCCGTACCGGCCAGTCGTTCTTGTCGTATTCTTCGATGGTCACCGGCTCCAGATCGAAATAGCCCTCGAACTGTTCGAGCAGGTCGGCGCCCTCCTTGCGGGGCAAATAGATCTTCGACTGTATGGCATCCCACGATGCAAGCTCGGCATCCGTCAATCCGGTGGCGGCAATCAGTGCCGCATAGTTGTCCGGATGTTCGCGCTGCATGCGGTCGACGAGCGCGATTACGTATCTCATGTTCCAGCGCGCCAAATAGTTGGTGTACGTATTGTTGTCGACGGGCTCATGCCATTCGTCGGGACCGGTTACCTGGGTGATTTCGTAACGTCCGGCGTCTTCCTTCCATTCGCACCGGCTTGCCCAGAAACGGGCGGTCTGCGTGAGAATCTCGGCGCCACGACCGTATAGGAACGAGGTATCCCCGGTGATGATCGCGTAGTTCGCGATGCCGAAGGCCACGGCGGCGGTCACGTGATGCTCATAGACGGCCACATAGCAGCGGTAGCAGGTGCCATCCGGCTCGATGGTCCAGTCCGGGCATTGTTCGCTGCCATCATCAGCGGATTCCCACGGGTATTGCGCACCCTGGAATCCGTTCTTAGCCGCGTTGGCCTCGCTGCGCCGAGCAGACGGTACCGATAGGACTCGAGGTGCCGGGCCGTCTGGGGGAACACATAAGCGAAAAACGGAAGCATAAACAGTTCGGTGTCCCAGAAGGCGTGGCCGCCATATTCTTCGCCGGTGAGCAGCTTGGCACCCACATTGACCCGGTCATCATGTTCATTGGCGGTACTCATCAGGTGGAATACGTTCAACCGAATCGCACGATCAAGCTCAGGGTCTCCCTCGATATCGATGTTGGCCTGCCCCCACATCTTGCGATAAATATCGGCATGAGCTCGAATTCACGCTCGAACCCTTCGGCAACGAAGTCCTCGACCTCACGGCGGGTGGTGGCGTGCAGTTCGTCGGCCGGAGTGTCACGTCCATCGAGCATTGCCACGTATTTGGTCAGCACCACGCTGTCGCCTTCATCGGCGCGAAAGTCGCAGAATTCAACGCCTTGCTCGCCAAAGGCATGGAACACACGATTGCCCAACACATCCCGATCTCGGCAGGTGCCTTCAAGATGGCTGCCGACGCCCACGTGCAGATTCTCATCACGCGTGGCGACCTCCATATACACCCCGTTCTCACCGAGCGTCTCATTGGCGGTGACAACGGTGTGCTTGACCTTGAAACGGGGCGCATCGTAGAAGTTGATGATAGAGCCGTCGGTAATCTGCTCCACTTCGATTAGACCTGAGTAATTGAGCGGCGTGACCCACAGTCGCACAGCCATACGATGTGCATGCGCACGGCTGACGAAACGTACGCCTTCAATCAGGGTTTCACGTCCTTTCGGGTCACGCAGACGCACCCGTTTGACCAAAGCCGCGTGCTTCAGGTCAAGCGCACGACGGTATTCGAGGATCTCGCATTCGTCGACACCGATGAGCTGCTTTTCCACGTACAGGCGGATGCCAAGCCAGTTGGGCAATGTCGCAAGTTCCTTCATGAACGTTTCGGACTTGTCGAACACCCCGTTGACGTACAGGTAAGGCAACGTGGGCTTGTTCCCTTCCTCATGGCTGCCACGAATGCCCAGATATCCGTTCGATAGGGCGAACAGACTCTCATACTGCAGGTTGCGGTCAGGCTCATAAGCGTCCTCGCTCACCATCCAGCCGTCTGTTGGCAGCTCGAATCCGAGTGCGGTGGAAAACGAATCGCGAATCATGGTGTCATACTCCTTGGTGCGGTTTAGGCGCACTTGGCCCGGGCCGAGACCGATGGCCCGAAACATTTCGTGCGTGGGGCATCATTCGCCCCGGAAACCGTTCAAGCGACCACAGGGGTGACCGAGCAATGGGTCTCAGCCACCCTTGGCCTGCCCACGGTATTACTTGATGGAACCTGAGGTACCTTCGACGATGTACTTCTGGCCGGAAAGGAACGCAACCACGGGCGGGATGATCATCACCACGGTGATGCACAGCATCGGGATGATCTGGGTCTGGTGCACGCCCTTGAACGAGGCCAAGCCCAACGCCAGCGTGTACTTGCTACGGTCTTGCAGGAAGATGAGCGGTCCGAGGTAGTCGTTCCATACGGTGATCATGTTGAGCACACCCACCAGAATCAGACAGGGACGCATGATGGGCATGTACACCTTCCACCAGATCTGCAGGTCGTTGCAGCCGTCGATGCGCGCAGCCTCCTCGTATTCCTTGGGCACGCCGAGCAGGAACTGGCGCATGAGAAAGATGTAATACGCGGAGCCGAAGAACGAGGGCACAATCAGCGGGAGCAATGTGTTGATCCAGCCGAAAGCCTTGAACTCCATGTACTGCGGGATCATGGTGACGTCCCACGGAATCATCATCGTGCTCAGCAGAATCATGAACAGGATGTTCTTGCCCTTGAAGTTGTAGCGGGCGAAACCGTAGGCGACCAGCGAGCAGGAGAGCACAGTGCCGAGCGTGTTGAGCACGGTGACAATCACCGAGTTAAGCAGGTACTTGCCGAACGGCTGCGCATCCCATGCTTTCGCATAGTTCTCCCATTGCCATTCCTTCGGGAACAGACTCGGCGGATAGGCGATGGCCTCAGCCGATGTCTTGAACGTGGAGAACAGCATGTAGACGAACGGGGAGAGGAAGTAGATCGCCACCATGACGAGCAGGGCGTAGATCACGACCTTAGAACGGAGCGACATCTTCATCGCGCTACCTCCTTGCCCTTTGCCTTCTTACCCTTCTTGGCCTTGTTCTTGTTTGCCGTGGACTCGTAGAACACCCACGTATCGGAAGATTTGAACACCAGCGCGCTAAGCAGCAGGATGATGATGAACATGACCCATGCGTTGGCGGAGGCGTAGCCGAGCTTGTGGAATTTGAAGGCGTTGTTGTAGGTCATCAGTCCGTAGAAATATGTGGACTTCATCGGACCACCGTTCGTCAGCAGCATGACCAGGGTGACCTGCTGGAACGAACTGATGATTGACGTGATGAGATTGAACAGGATGGTCGGGGTGATCATTGGCAACGTAATGCTGAAGAACTGACGCGCCGGGCCGGCACCGTCGATGGCGGCGGCCTCGTACAGGTCAATGGGAATGTTCTTGATATCCGTGTAGAAAATCAGCATCATCGAACCGACGCCGAACGCGCTGGCGAAGATGACCGCGATGATAGCCCACTTCGGGTCGACCAGCACTGCGGGCCGTCGATGCCCAGCAGGGACAGCAGGTAGTTGATCACGCCGTAATTGCCGTTCAGCAGCCATCCGAAGATGATGGATACGGCGACGCCGGAGATGACAGCCGGGATGTAGAAGATCGTGCGGAAGAACTTCGCACCCTTGACCGGCTGGCTGATGAGCATCGCGAGAACCAGGGCGATAATCATGTTGAGCGGCACGAAAATCGCGGCATACTTCAGGCTGATGGACAGAGACTTGAGCGCCTGATCGTCGGTGGTGAACATCTCGATGTAGTTGCCTAGGCCACGGAATTTGGGGGTTCCGGTAATCGACCAGTCAAAGAAGCTCATGACGAACGATAAGACGAGAGGTCCCAACGTGAATACTAGGAACCCGATGATCCAAGGAAGGATGAACAGGTATGGCCAGGCCCGTTTATTGACCTTTGCTAGCACTTTCATAATGGTCCTTTGCCCAGATGGTCATCACTTCAGCGCTTCGGTGATGGCCGAAGCGGGATCTTCGAGGGTGGAGGGGTTGTACATCTTCTCGAAGGAGAGGGCGAGCTTGTCGGAGATCTCGGACCATCCCTTGACCTTGAAGCTGGAAGGGCTGTAGCCGTCGGACTGTTCCAGCATCGAGTAGAACGGCTTGTACTGGCTCTTGTCAGTGATGCCTCGGACTCGACCACGCTGGTCAGCACGGGCAGCTCGCTGCCGATTCGAGCCTTGTTGGAGTCGGCATTGGCCCAGTACTTGATGAATTCCCAAGCGGCATCCTTGTTCTTGCTGCTCTTAGCGATGGAGATGCCGGACGAGCTCAGGATGGACACGGAATCATGGTCTGAGTCGGCGAATGCGGGGATATCGACCACACCATAGTTCAGACCGTCCTCGTCCAGGGTGTTGAGGGCCCAGGAACCGTAGATGTACATGGCGGTCGTGCCGGCGCGGAACTCATCGGTGCCGTTGCCTTCGGTGGCCACCGCGGAACCATCCTTCTCCATGTCCTGGAACATCTGATAGGTGTCGATGGCCTTGGCGGAATCGATGTTGCCTTCGAGGGTGCCGTTCTCGTCGCTGTAAGCGGTGTCGTTGCTCCACAGGTACATCTCGAAGTCATACGGATCGGGCTTCATCTGGAAGGAGAAGCCTTTGGCATCGGTCTTGCTGGAAATCTTCTTGGCAGCCTTCTGCAGGTCGGTCCAAGTCCAGTCATTGGTCGGCGCTTCGACGCCGGCCTGCTTGAACAGATCCTTGTTGTAGTAGAGGCGTGCGTAGTGAAGCCGACTGGTACGCCATAGGTCTTGCCATCGTAGGAGTTGTAGTTCCACAACGTGGAGTAGAAGTCCGACTTCCAGTCGGAGCCTTCCTTTTCGATATAGCTATCGAGCGGTTCCAGACCGTCGGCGTAGGACGGGTAATTCCACATATACATGACGTCAGGGGTATCGTTTGAGCCCATGCCGGCGCTGATCTTTGTATCGAAGTCGGAACCGTAGGCCTCAAGCGTGACCTCGATATCGTCATGTGACTCGTTGAACTGATCCACCAGCGTCTGCTGACGGTCCACATCTTCGGCCACATCCCAAGTGGCGAAACGAATCTGCGTTTTGCCACTGGAGCTATCGGTACCGCAGCCTGCCAACAGCAGGCTCAGAGATGCAACGGTTGCGCATGCAGCAATAACGGTCTTCTTCATGTGGTTCCCAAACACCTTTTCTCCTTTGAAAGAGTAGATGGAATTATCTGTGTTATCGACAGCCATAAGGTCTGACGTTTTGTGTGACTTGCCTCATTGCTTGCTATGAAGATAACAGATTTCAAAAAATTATGCAACCGGTTGTCCTGTGTGTTGCGAGACATTGGGCTACAATCGTTTCAAATAGCATTGCATTACTGTTACATTCAAAGGAGAATTATGACCGTGGCAAAGCGTAATCGCGTTACTTTGGCCGATGTCGCTAAAGCCGCAAATGTCTCACGTTCCACCGCCTCGCGCGCTCTGAACAATTCTCCACGCATTAGCCGCGAGACCACCGCACGTATCAAGAAAATCGCGGATAGCATGGGCTTTATTCCCAATGCACAGGGCCGCGCACTGGCAGTGGGCCGCAATGAGACCATCGCCATCCTCATTACCGAGCCGCTCGACGAGCTTTTCGACGATCCGACCTATGCGATGTTTATCAGCGGCATCACGGAGAAACTTAGCGAATCGTCATATCTACCAGTATTATTGCAGGCATCCACCGATTTCGAACATCATCGCGTACAACAACATCTGGAACGACGCTCATTCGACGCGGTTATTGACATTTCCCCCTACGCCAACAACTATTTGCTGGAGGAAATGTACAAACTGCGTATCCCTTGCGTAATGCTTGGCCAGATGGAGGATCGCTCATATGAGGGTATTTTCTCCAGCATCTATTCCGACGACACGTATGGAGCCCGAATCGCCGCCCAAGCCATGCATGACGCCGGACGTCGGCATCCCGTATCGATTTTGGGACCGCGCTCCAACCCGGCATCCCCCGATCGACTCACCGGCTATCGACGTGTATACGGTGACGAACTGCCCGACGACAGGGTACTGTTCACCGGATGGGATGCGACCGCCGGCTTTTCCGCAATGATGCAACTGCTGGATACACATGACGATATCGACGGATTGCTGGCTGGCTCCGATCGTATCGCCGTAGGTGCCATCGAGGCGATTCGACAGCGCGGGCTAACAGTTCCGGACGATATCGCCGTTGTCGGGTTCGACGACCATCCAATCGCCGGGCGCTGCAATCCCCCGCTTACCACCGTGCAACAGCCGTTGCGAGAAGAGGGCTCCACGGCAGCCGACCTTGCCATGCGCATGATTGACGGAGAGGCCGCCACCACCGTCATCAAACACATGACACTGGTACGGAGAAAGTCGCTGTAGACACTATCCTTCACATCGCCATAGGGCACTGGCGTGCCCTACACTCGCTATAGTTCTCAAGTTGACTGAGACAACCGGTTGCATTACGCTTATGGAACGTGAGAGCAGACATCGCAGTCTTTTCAATGGCCTTATTGGCCTTGTTTCCTATCATCAACCCTGTTGGCGCGGTGGCCAGCTTCGCCACCCTTACCGCCGACCTGTCCAAGAAAGAACTCCGTTGTCAGGCACGGTACACATCCCTGTATGTGTTCGCCATATTGGCGGCGTTTACCATCCTCGGCTCGTTCATTCTCGACATGTTCCGCCTGGAACTGCCCGCCATTCAAATCGCAGGTGGTTTTGTGGTGGCGCACTCCGGGTATCGAATGCTGGTACCGACCTCTGATCATGGCGATCCGGAAGCGCATCAAGACAATGACATCGCCTTTACACCGATGGCACTGCCACTGATCGCCGGCCCCGGCGCCATCGGCGAAGTCATCGGCCTATCGGCCCGGTATACGGAACCTCGTGAGCGGCTGGCCATCCTTATCGCCGTATTGGTGATATCCATCGTCATTATGGCGCTGCTGCGCTGGTGCACACCGCTGGTACATAAACTGGGGCCCGACGGCATCCTAGGGCTTACGCGCATTATGGGTTTTATTATCCTGTGCATCGGCGTCGAACTGATGATCCACGGAGTCAGCACCCTCGCCATCGGATTATAAGTTTTCCGCTGAGATACCAAGAAGGTCCGGCAGAGTCAATCTGCCGGACCTTGTGTTATGCGAAGAGCCGTCGGCTTTTCTTATGCAAGCGCACCCATCGGATCCCACGCAGGCAGGGAAATCGCCGGCTCTTCCAAAGCCTTCTGATATTCCTCAGGAAGCAGGGCCTTGGGAACGGCGACCTCGTAGACGTACTCGGTGAACCAGTCATCGGACATGGTAAAGTAGCCCTTATCGGCAATCTTGTCGCCCCAAGAATTCTCCACACGCCAGCGACGGGTAGTAGTACCGTCGTCAGCCACATCCACACCAGCAAAGGCCATCGCGTGGTCCATGGCCGAGTTGCCAAAGCGCACGCGCTGTTCCTTCGACAAATCAAAGCGCACACCGTACACACGATCGTACTCAAACAGGTCAGTGGCCCAAGCACCGGCCTCACGATCCATCATCGGTCCGCACTCAGCACCGAACCATACCGGAATGCCCTGTTCCACCAGCACGCGACGGACGCAGTCCTTCATGAACTGGTTCGGCACGTTGAGATACTCAGTGGCGTCGCCACCGACCACATTACCCAAATGCTCGATGGCTATTTTGCGTCCCTTCGGATGTTCCTTACGCGGATCGTCCACCAGACACACATAGCTTTCCAAATCGGCGGAGCCCACGTACTTCTTCCAGAACTCGACCGGCGTGATCTCGCCGTCACGGTGGAACTCGTCGTCCTTGTCGGTCCACTCCCAGTCGAAGGAGACCGGCGGCTCACCCAAGTGAATGGTAAGAATGCGGTGGCCAGCTTCCGTGGCATTCTTCACGATCTGATCGATATTCTCAGGGTTCTCATACATATGTGCAACGGCCTGTCGCATCAGCTCGCACAACTTGTTGTTCATTGGGCCGGTGTTCTTGGAGGACTCGGTCTCCGGGAACAGATCCTTGGGCACGGCACCGTACTTCTTGTACACGTTCATGGCCATAGTCCACTGACCACCATCACCCATGACTTCACGCAGCAGATGCTGCACCAGACGGGAATCTTCGGGCTCCCCGGCCTCGACCAAGCAGGCCATATCCTTGAGGAAGTAGTTGACGCGCTCCAGCTTGTCGTAGTACATCGCATAGTTCTGGGAGAACTCGAAGTGCTCCAAGTCCATGTTCTTCTTGGCCACAAAACGGGCCACGTTCAAAGAGCTGAACAGCCAGCAACGGCCGGAACGATCCTGATGGGTAACCTCACCATTGTCCACTATCGTGGAAAAACGACGCTGCAACAGACGGGCACGATCATAGTTCTTGGCAACCTTGTCAATGCCTGCGGCGGTCACCGCGTTCATGGCAATTCGGTTCGTCTCATCTGCGGTAAACGAATCGCGCAACGACTGCAGGTCTTCCACACTCAGCTTGGTGATTTCGGTCAATCGATACTCCTTACCGGTTTTCCCTCGTGTATATCAGTCTCCGTCTTCATTGAACGGAACGCCTGCTTGAGGGAACGCATGGCGTACGGCCATTATGGCATCTTCACGACGTTTGTGCAACCGGTTGTCTATTAGTGTTTCACTACGATACGGATCGGTATCGGCGGATATGAGAGAAGCCGGAAATGGGGAACTGGCCAGCGGACTGTTTTTCTATTTCCGTCTTTTTCGGGCTGGTTCGCGAGTGCTCTCCGAGCCCAGCAACTACTGACTGCCTTCGGCAGACTCAATCCTACCTTCGGCGTCCCTCACGATCTTACGACCGCGAGCCAGGCCTACGAACAGCCCACAGGGCTGTTCGTTTCACGGCCTATCGCCTCAGGCGCTTTGGTCTGACTGCGTCAGGCCAATGCGCCCATCGGATCCCAAGCCGGAAGCATGGTGGCGGGCTCTTCTAAAGCCTTCTGGTATTCGGCTGGGAGCATGCTCTTCGGGACGGCGACCTCGTAGACGTACTCAGTGAACCAGTCGTCGGACATGGTGAAGTAGCCCTTGTCGGCGATCTTGACGCCCCAGGAGTTCTCCACGCGCCAGCGGCGGGTGGTGCCATCGTCGGCAACGTCCACGCCGGCGAATGCCATGGCGTGGTTCATGGCGGAATCGCCGAAGCGTACGCGGGCTTCCTTATCGAGGTCGAAGTCTACGTCGTATACCTTGCCGTACTCGAACAGATCGGTGGCCCAAGCGCCGGATTCACGATCCATGAACGGGTGGCAGTCGGCACCGAACCACACCGGAATGCCCTGCTCGACCAGAATCTGCTTGACGCAGTCCTTCATGAACTGGTTCGGCACGTTGAGGTACTCGGTGGCGTCGCCGCCGGCCACGTTGCGAGGTGCTCAATACCGATCTTCTTGCCCTTGGCGTGCTCGGCGCGCGGGTCGTCCACCAGGCACACGTAGTCCTCAAGACCGGCAGGCCCCACGTACTTCTTCCAGAACTCGACCGGCGTAATCTCGCCGTCGCGGTGGAATTCGCCGTCCGCGTCAGTCCACTCCCAGTCGAAGGAGACCGGCGGCTCGCCCAGGTGGATGGTCAGGATACGGTGGCCAGCAGCAGTGGTCTCGGCAATGATCTGCTCGACCTTGGCGGTGTCGCCTTCGGCAGCGTACATGTGCGCCACGGCGGTGTGCAGCAGGTGACGAAGCTGGGTGTTCATCTCGCCGGTGTTCTTGGAGGATTCGGTCTCCGGGAACAGATCCTTGGGCACGGCACCGTACTTCTTGTACACGTTCATGGCCATGGTCCACTGGCCGCCGTCGCCCATCACGTCGGCGAGCAGGTGCTGGATCAGGCGGGAGTCAGCAGGCTCGCCGGCCTCCACCAGAGCTGCCACATCCTTGAGGAAGTAGTTGACGCGCTCCAGCTTGTCGTAGTACATCGCGTAGTTCTGGGAGAACTCGAACTCCTTCAAGTTCATGTTCTTCTTGGCGATGAAGCGGGCCACGTTCAGGGAACTGAACAACCAGCAGCGGCCGGAGCGATCCTGATGGGTGGCCTCGCCGTTATCCACAGTGGTGGAGAAGCGACGCTGCAGCAGACGGGCGCGATCATAGTTGCGGGCCACCTTGTCGATTCCAGCGGCGGTCACCGCATTCATGGCCAGGCGGCTGGTGCCGTCGGCGTCAAATTCGCTGCGCAGAGTGTTCAGCGCTTCGCCAGTCAAAGGCGTCAATTCACTCATGTCTATTCCTTCTTTGGGTTCGGTACGCTTGTGGCGCAATGTTCACAACGATTACGCACCTGGCGCAGAGCACAGGTGCCGTATATCTTGCCGTTAGTAGTCTAATCGATGGCTTGTCATTCAGCCTCGGGCTCAGACGGTTCCGACTGGCCGGCCTCGTCGCCCTGTTCGGCGCTCTGCCCATCGGTTTCGGCGTCATCAGGCTGTGCCTGTTCGTCATCCGATTCCTGCTGCTGTTCCGGAACCGGGTTGACCACCGGCAGCGAGGCAGCGGCATCGCCAGAATTATCGGCGCTGAGACCGAAGCCGGAGAATGCCTGAGCGAACATCGCACGCAGTTCAGAAACGCGCTGGGTAATAGTGGCCTCACGCGACTGCAATTCGGCAATGCGCTTGGCCAGCCCGTCAAGCTCGCTTTGAGCCGCGTTACGACGCTCCTGAATCTGATTGTCGGCGTCCTCACCTGCCTTGCGCACGATCTCAGCCGCCTGTTCGTCGGCTTCCTTACGCTTATCGGCCGCATAGGAGTCGGCCTCTTCACGGGTGTTCTTCGCCTGGCTAACCAGTTCATCGGCCTCCTGCTTGGCGGCAGTACGGCGCTCCTCGAGGTTGGCGAGCAACTCGTTGACTTTCTTGGTGGCCTCATCCTGCTGAGCGGCAATGTCGGCACGAATCTGTTCGACCTCGGCAGTGACCTGGCTCATCGTGTTGGTGCGGTTGACCTCGGCCTCGTCGGTGATCTCCTGAGCCTTGGCCTTGGCAGTATCGGTGATCTCGCCGGCCTTGCGCTGGGCCTCGGTCATCATCTTGGACACCTGCTCGCGTACATCGGCCAGCTTCTTGTTGGCATCGGCGAGCGCCGCTTCGATCTGGTCATTGGAATCGGACTTGAGCTTGGCGATTTCCTCGTTGGCGTTCTTGCGCAGCTCGGCGGTCTGCCTGGCCGCTTCGGCCCTCATCTCGGCGATTTCGCGCTCTTGCGTAGAGCGTTCGGAGGCAAGCTTCTTATCGTGTTCCTCACGGGTGTTGCTGAGCTCAAGTTCAACGGTCTGACGCTGCTCGGTGACGTTCTTGCGGTCTCAGCGCGCAGCTGGGCGGCATCCTCGTTGGCGGCAGTGGTGATTGATTCAGCCTGATTGTTGGCATCCTGCAGGATGGAAGCAGCCTTGGCATTGGCATCATCCACAATGTGCTGCGCGTCCAACTTAGCGTTGTTAATCAACGTCTCGGCTTGAGCTTGCGCGGTCGTGCGCGTGGAGGAGGCGTCCTGCTTGGCGCGTTCGAGCAGCTCGGAACTGGTCTGCTCGGCGGAAGCAAGCATCTGCTGAGCGTTGGCGCCGAGCGACGCGAACGTGTTGCCCTGCGACTTCTTATTGCGCTCCTCCTGCAATTGGGCCTGCAATTGCAGAATGCGATCATCATCCGCGGCAATCTGCTCTCGCATGTTGGCCAGCGTGCGATGGGCCTCGTTCACGCTATCTTGGGCAACCTCGAATGCCGCGTCCACCTTCTCTTTGTCGTATCCTCGCAGCACCACCGGGAAACGGTCCACCATGTCTGTCCGTCCTTTCACATACGCAACTTGGCTCGTCCTCAAGCACTGTAGCGCATGGAAGCATGCTGAAGCTGGGGACGGCGAACATCGTTACAATGCGTGCGAAACGTGTTCGGTTTTGGTGTGGCGGGGTGAGACTCAGGCAATGAGGATATCGGAGCTGGAGGCTTGAGATAGTAGCGCACAGCCTCGCGCACCACGTCTCGCCCAGCGGCAATCTGCTGTTCCAGCGGCAACCCGTTCTGGCTGGAATGCGCCGGCCCTACCAATGGGAAGCTCACGAATCCTCCCAGCACACGTTCCTGAGTGGCGGTCCAATTGAGCAAATTGTAGAACAGCGAGTTGCATACGAATGTGCCGGCATCAGAGCTTAAGGTGGCCGGAATCGAATCGTCGGCAAAGTCATTCAAAATCGAGCGCAATGGCAGACGCGTCCAGTAAGCGGCCGGGCCGTCGGGATCGATGGGCTCGCGACGCGGAGTCACATTGTCGGCGTCAGGTTTGGCCGTATCCATCAAATTGGTGGCGCAGCGTTCCAGCATCACACCACGGGCCGAATGCTTGAGCCAGTGGCGATGACAATGTCAGGCCTCGTGGCCTCGATGGTCTCTTTGAGTGTGGGCCAGGCTTTGGCGAAACTCACCGGAATGCTGACCACATGAATGGTCACCTCAACCTGATCCAACGGGTCGTCCGGACCGGAGGCAGGCCCCAAACCCTGCTCGGCAATGGCCTTGGGCACCTCGATAGCCGGATTAACGTCCACACCGTCATAGTGGTCGAATCCGGAAATCACAACATTGAGTTCACGCATATTGGTAAGTCTAATATCTCTTCACGGGTTTGGGGAGGTCAGCGCATCTGACCTGCGGCTTGGGCGAGGAGCGCATGCATGCGGGCGCGCGCCTCTTCCTTGGGATCGCGTCCCTGAATTTTCTCGGCGATATGTTCGGCGGTGGGCACATCTTCCAGCGTGGTGATCTTGAGATTCGTCTCGCTGCCGGACACGATGGCAACCGGCTCGTCAGGCAGATAGTCGACCACTACCCGAGTGTCATCGGTGGGGTGGAAATCCGGGTCGGATGCGGCCAGTTCGTATGCACGGCGAATCGTGGCGAATCGGAACGACTGCGGTGTCTGCGCACGAAACGTGTTCGGGCGGTCCGGCACCGATTTGACCACCTTCACATCGCCGAGATCCTCGGTCAGCAGCACTGTATCAGTGGAAGCATATGCCACTGTTGCGGCGGTGAACTGGTCGAGCGCGTCAATCGACCCCTCGATGGAGGACTGCTCCACAAACGGTCGGACGGCATCATGAATCAGGATCTTGGCATCATCGGGAATACCGGCGGCCGCCAACGTGTCAAGCGCGGCGGCGGTGCTGTCCACACGTTCGGCGCCACCGTCGATAATCACGCGCACTTTGGTGTATCCCATATCGTCAATCAGTGATTCGACCGCCGAACGTACCTTGGGATTGACCACCACCACGATGTCACTGACACGCCCGCAACGCTCGAACGCTCGATGCTCCAGCACACGATGGGCTTGCCGCCCACAGAGACAAGCTGCTTGGGGTTGTCGGGGTCAAAGCGGGTACCGAAGCCGGCCGCCAGCACCACGGCCACCACCGGCGCGGTCTGTGCGGGGTCGGGGCGGC
>ENA-OQJX01000016-OQJX01000016.1-human-gut-metagenome-genome-assembly--contig:-NODE-16-length-96010-cov-5.848263_pt1 | contig 96010 bp, 91 predicted proteins | sample MGYA00242615_ERZ504782 | MGnify/ENA primary metagenome ERZ504782 (study PRJEB26092, sample SAMD00036354) | human gut metagenome | host: Homo sapiens | study: EMG produced TPA metagenomics assembly of... | reverse complement strand
GGGAAGGAATGTTTGTCCGTGGCCCGGGTTGAGAAATTCTTATGCTACGGTTATTTGTTGAGAAAGAGATGGGTGATTATCTGCGTTGTCGGGGATTCTGGAGTGGCGGGAATGTGGGCTTCGGAGGCACTTGATTATTGAGGCTCTGAAGATATTCCCGTCCGCATGATCTCGTATGGAGGCAGCAGTAGCAACGTCTCGCTCGTCATGCGGAAGGAGGATAAAACACGGGCCTTGCAGGCGTTGAGCACCCACCTGTTCGACTCTTCGCAATCATTACCGCCGGCTATTTGAAATAACTGTGTATATGCTACCTTCTCTGTAGCTAGAACAATTGTCGAAGTATTCTTTTTTACTTTAAAACAACTGGATTATCAACAGCCCCAATGCCACCGACACTCCTGTGGCGACCAGTCCTGGCATCATGAACGAATGGTTCAGGACATATTTGCCGATATGCGTCGTCCCGGTACGGTCGAAGTTGATGGCAGCGACTACGGTCGGATAGTTGGGAATGAAGAAATAGCCGTTGACTGCGGGGAAAAGGGCGATCAGCATGTAAGGAGAGATGCCGAGGGCGATTCCTAACGGCAACATCGCCCGGATGGTTGCCGCCTGGCTGAACAGTAGGATGGACATCACGAACAGGGCCAAGCCGAAAAGCCAGGGCATTTCCGTTACGATATGTTCGATCGAGCCTTTCAGTTCCTCCATGTTCCCGCCGATGAAGGTGTCGCCCATCCAGGCAATACCGAAAATCGCGACGACTGCTTGCATGCCGGCGGAGAAGACGGAGCCTTGTACGGCCTTTATGCCGTCCGTCCGGGTGACGAGCAGGATAAGGGCGGCAGCCGAGAGCATCAGGATCTCGATGATATGCGCCATCTGCATCTGCCGGGAACTGCCATCGGGCAGGCTGAACCAGGGACGAAGCTCTGTCATCGAGCCGAACAGGACGATACCGATTGTCGCCCCTATGAATATGACGACTGACAGGAGGGCGGCACGATGGTTCTCGACGCCTTTCGTCCTATATTGATCGTTTGTGAACTCTCCGTTTGCGATACGGCGCAGGTATTCGGGTTCTTCCGCCAGTTCCTTTCCGACGTGTAGCGAGCAGAACGCTCCCGCCAGGACACCGATCAACGTGCAAGGGACGGAGATCATCAGGATGTCCATCAATGAGATATGATGTCTCGACAGCATACTGAGCAATGCTACGGTTGCCGCCGAGATCGGGCTGGCTGTAATGGCTTGTTGAGATGCGATCACTGCGATTCCCAATGGCCGCTCGGGACGTATCTTCGTTTCCGTTGCCACTTCCGCTATTACGGGAAGGACCGAATAGGCACGTGCCCTGTTCCCGCAATGAATGTGAAGATATAAGTGACCAGCGGGCTAAGGAGCGTAATCTTGGAGGGATTCTTGCGCAGCAGTTTTTCCGCCCACTTCACCATCAGGTCCAATCCGCCGGCCGCTTGCATGCAACTGGCGGCGGCGATGACTGCAACGATCATCAGCATTACATCGATGGGAGGGGAGGTCGGCTCCAATCCAAATACGAAAGTGAGGACGGCCAGTCCCAGGCCACCCAATACCCCCAACCCGATGCCGCCGAGGTGGGCACCGATAATAATTGCAACTAAAACGAAGAGTAATTGTAGTAACATGTTTTGTAAAATGCAGATTTAGTTTGTTAAGGTCGCAAATTTAATTATTTTTGCCCTGCTAAATACTACAAAAACAATTAATACGAATGAAAAGAATCTATTTCGCAGCTTTGGTAGGCTTGTTTGGGTGTGTGTCGGTATTGTCGGCACAGGGACGGAGTGAGCTTTTGTTGGAAAAAAACTGGAAGTTCACCCGCGAAGACAACAATGAGTTTATAAAGCCTGCTTTCGACGACAGCAAGTGGCAGTCTGTGACTGTCCCGCATGATTGGGCGATCTATGGCCCTTTCAGTTCCCAGAACGATAAACAGGAGGTTGCCATTTCTCAGGATGGCCAGAAAGAGGCAATGGAGCATGCCGGGCGTACCGGCGGATTGCCGTTCGTCGGTGTGGGCTGGTATCGTACCGAGTTCGACGTCCCGCAGTTCCAGGCCGGCAAGCGGGCGACGATCCTGTTCGACGGGGCGATGAGCCATGCCAATGTTTATATCAACGGGCAAAAGGTCGGTTATTGGCCGTATGGTTACAACTCTTTCCACTTCGATATCACGAAATATCTGAAGCCGGGCGAGAAGAATACTTTGGCTGTACGTTTGGAAAACCTGCCGGAGTCTTCCCGCTGGTATCCCGGTGCCGGTCTTTACCGGAATGTTCACTTGATCGTTACCGAGGACGCCTATATCCCGGTTTGGGGTACCTATATCACGACTCCTTCGGTAAATGAAAAGTTTGCCAAAGTGAACGTGCTTACCAAAGTGGTACTTCCCGAAGGTGCCGATCCCGCCAAATATAGCGTAGAAACCAGCGTATGGAACCCGAACAAGCAGAAGCTGACGGCTGTCCGCACTTCTCTTGCCCAGATGAAATACAACAATGATCAGGCAGAGCAGGAGTTTGTTATCCAAGACCCGTCCTTATGGTCTCCTGAAATGCCGGCTTTGTATTCTGCGGAAACCCGTCTGTATGAAGGCGACAAGCTGAAGGATGTCTATACGACTCCTTTCGGTATCCGCTCGATCGAGATTATACCGGACAAAGGTTTCTTCCTGAATGGCAAGCGGACTGTCTTTAAGGGTGTCTGTAACCATCATGATCTCGGCCCGTTAGGAGCTGCCGTCAATGATGCTGCCATCCGTCGCCAGATACGGATACTGAAAGACATGGGATGTAACGCGATCCGAACTTCCCACAATATGCCTGCTCCCGAACTGATAAGGCTTGTGACGAAATGGGATGATGATCATGGCGGAGAGCTTTGACGAGTGGAACGTGGCGAAATGTAAGAACGGTTACAATTTGCTCTTCGACGAATGGGCGGAGAAAGACCTCGTGAACTTGCTTCATAACTTCCGCAACAATCCGAGCGTTGTCATGTGGTGTATCGGTAATGAAGTGCCCAACCAGTGGAATGAGGGAGATACGAAGATTGCTAAATGGTTGCAGGATATCTGTCACCGCGAAGATCCGACACGTCCGGTCACGCAGGGAATGGATGCTCCGGATGCTGTAGTCAACAATAACTTTGCTGCTGTGATGGATGTGGCCGGTTTCAACTACCGTCCTTTCAAATATAAGGTAAACTATAAGAAGTTGCCGCAGCGGATTGTTTTAGGTAGCGAAACGGCTTCGACGGTAAGTTCCCGCGGTGTTTATAAGTTCCCGGTCGAACGTAAGGCGATGGCGAAATATGATGACCACCAAGCTTCCTCTTATGATGTGGAACATTGCGGTTGGTCCAATTTGCCGGAGGACGACTTTATCCAGCATGAAGATTTGCCGTATTGCATCGGTGAGTTTGTGTGGACCGGATTCGACTATTTGGGAGAACCGACTCCCTATTATACGGATTGGCCAAGCCATAGTTCCCTGTTCGGCATCATTGACCTTGCGGGTATTCCGAAGGATCGTTTCTATCTGTACCGCAGCCATTGGAACAAAACGGCACGTACGTTGCATATTCTGCCTCATTGGACCTGGCCGGGACGTGAAGGGGAAGTGACACCTGTCTTTGTGTACACGAATTATCCTTCTGCCGAATTGTTCATCAACGGTAAGAGTCAGGGAAAACGCACGAAAGATCTGAGCGTCGAACTGGACAGTAGCTATACGGAAGCCGCTCAAAAGAGCTTCGAGCGCCAGAAACGCTATCGCCTGATGTGGATGGACACGAAATACGAGCCGGGTACTCTGAAAGTGGTGGCTTATGACAAAGATGGCAAAGCCGTTGCCGAAGAGGTGGTACATACAGCCGGTAAGCCTTACCGCATCGAGTTGGAAGCTGACCGTGACCGCCTGAAAGCCGATGGCAAGGATCTCTCTTTTATCAATGTTCGCGTTGTCGACAAGAACGGTAACCTCTGTCCTGACGCTACGAACAAGGTGAAGTTCAATGTTCGTGGTTCCGGCTCTTATCGTGCGGCTGCCAACGGTGATCCTTCGTCACTCGAATCTTTCCAGGCTCCGCAGATGTCCCTTTTCAAAGGACAACTGACAGCAGTCGTACAGACAGAAGAAACACCGGGTGTCATTGTCTTCGAAGCTTCTGCTCCGGGTGTGAAAAGTGCAAAAATAGAACTGATCAGCGAATAAGTCGAATTTCGTGATTGTCCCGATAAAAACGGATAGGCATCGGATTGGAAGCGGATAGGCATCCGTTATGAATCCGATGCCTATCTGTTTTTTATTTGTTGGTGACGATATTCCCAAACACATCGAACTCGATTGTTACAACCTGCCCGTTGTGTATGACATTGAATTTGTGGAATGCGCCGTTGGCATCGGTAAACATATAGATAGATTCCACTGGGTCACTTCCGTATTCGGAGGTCTTGAATGCGTCCATGATAACTGTCGGGACTTCCTGTTCCGAAACTTTCCAGGCCGTACTTTTCCAGGTATATATCTGGGTCAGTTCGACAATCTTTAAAGTCTTCCCGTCAAGGATTGCTAATTGTACACCGAAAGTCGTGTTTTCTATATCCAGTAACTTTGCTCCCTGGAAGGTCAGTTCCATTAGGCCGGCCACTTTCTCGGGGACGGTGATCGGTTGGTCGACATCGTCTTTAGCATTATCGACCGCTTTGATCAGATCGCCGTATAAGGTGTAATACAGGTCAGTCTCCTGTTCCGCCTTTTCTATTTCCACCTTATATACGGTTCCCATTCCAGCTCTGCCGATGGTATCGGCTTCCTCCATCTTCCAATCGGCATATTTGCCTTGTTTGATATCGGTCGAGATAGCTGTAGGCAACTGGCTAAGCGGCAGATCCGTCTTAATCATGGCCCATACTCCGAGATGGTTGAACCAGGCGGTGTTGTCGAGAGAGTTGTTTTCAAAGTCAATTACATAATAATCGTCGTTGACTGTCCATTCTGTGTCGCGGGCATCCGGATATTTGGCCTTGAAAGCGTCCAGGATAGTTTTAGGAGGTTCAATACCGCCCGGTACGTTTTCGTCGTCTTTGCTACAGCCGGCAAAGAGTAGGGCGAAACTCGCGAAGATCGTAAAGACTGAAATTTTAGCGTTCATAATTTATCGTTTTAATTTGTTACGAATAAACAACAGCGGGGATGGAAAAGTTTTCTCAAAACCGAACACACTGTCCGATATTGAACACTTATTTTGAAAGATAACTTCATGTAATCAATGATTTATGTTTTTGGCATGAAGTTTGCCTTGTGAAAGCCGTCAAGGTAGAAATGCCGGAAAAAGAAGAATTAAAACAATAGTAAATATGGACAGAGAGATTTCAAAAGAAGTACAGAGAAAAGAGCAGCGCAAACAGTTGATCAAGATAGGGGTGGTTGCCGGTGGTCTTATCGTCCTGATCGTAGTGGTGATCTCCATGCTTCAGACCAGTCTGAAACGGAAAGACCTCAACATTTCGACGGTCGACAGGGGAGTGATCGAAGTTTCGGTCAGTGCATCCGGCAAAGTGATCCCCGCATTTGAGGAGATTATCAACTCACCGATCAACTCCCGTATCGTGGAGGTATATAAGCGGGGCGGGGATTCAGTCGATATCGGTACGCCTATTCTGAAATTAGATTTGCAGAGCGCCGAGACGGAATATAACAAGCAGTTGGACGAAGAACAGATGAAGAGCTTGCAACTGGAACAGCAACGTGTGACGAACCACAACAAACTTTCGGAGATGGAAATGAACCTGAAAGTCTCCCGCATGGAACTGGATCGCAAAGCTGTCGAACTCCGTAACGAACGCTATTTAGACAGCCTGGGAGCCGGTACAACCGATAAAGTCCGCCAGGTGGAACTTGATTATAATGTGAGTGTCCTCAAACTGAAGGAAGATGAGCAAAAATATAAGAACGAACAAGCCTTGGCTGAAGCGGACCTGAAGGTAAAAAAGTTGGAACTGAATATCTTCCGCAAAAGCCTTGCCGAGACCCGGCGCACGTTGGAAGATGCTCAGATCCGTTCACCTCGCAGAGCGATCCTGACCTATGTGAATAACGAGATCGGCTCGCAGATAGGCCAGGGGGCGAAGGTGGCAATCGTTTCCGACTTGTCTCATTTCAAGATCGAAGGCGAGATCGCTGACACCTATGGCGACCGTATTGCCGCAGGCAGTAAGGCTGTTATTAAGATCGGCAGTGAGAAACTGGACGGAACGGTCAGTGATGTTACTCCTTTATCAAAGAACGGCGTGATCTCTTTCACTGTCCAATTGGAGGAAGACAATCATAAACGTCTCCGTTCCGGTTTGAAGACCGATATCTATGTGATGAATGCCGTGAAGGATGATGTGCTTCGCATTGTCAACTCCTCTTATTATGTAGGAAAAGGAGAATACGAACTCTTTGTCGTAAACGGAGACCAGTTGTTGAAACGCAAAGTACAGTTGGGAGACAGTAATTTCGAATATGTAGAAGTGGTTAGTGGCCTGCAGGAAGGTGATCAGGTCGTTGTCTCGGACATGAACGCTTATAAGGACAAGAACAAATTGAAAATAGAGGACTGATCAAAAATAATTGGCTTTATGGTAAAACAATATTTGAAGCAAGCGTTATACATGCTGAAAGAGAACCGGTTCGTCAGCGTGATTTCCATAGCGGGTACAGCCATCTCCATCGCTATGATCATGGTAGTGGTCCTGGTGTTCCAGGTACAGTTTGCCAGCTTTTATCCGGAGAACAACCGTGACCGGATGATGTATGTAGAGAATGGGACGGAGGTCCGCTCCGATAATGGATGGAATCGGGGAAGTATGTCGGCTGAAGCGGTAAAGGAATGTTTCTATACGTTACAGCTACCGGAAGCAGTTTCCGGCTATGCATTGCAATTGAAGCCGTTGTCCATTCCGGGCAAGCGGATGTACAAGGGTTACGAGATTAAATATACCGATCCCGGCTTCTGGCAGATATTTTCTTTCCGCTTCCTGTCGGGGCAACCGTTTACGCAGGCGGACTTCGATTCTGGTATTCCCGTGGCGGTCGTCTCGGAAAGTGTGGCACGCAAGCTCTATGGCTCGACGGAGGTGGTAGGGAAGAGCGTCATCATCGATTTGGCTGACTATACGATCTGCGGGGTAGTGGAAGATGTCAGCCGGGCAGCCAATACGGCTTTCGCTTCCGTTTGGGTACCCTATACCACCGACCGCGTCCTTTTGGCCAATACGATAAAAGAGAATATGGCGGGTGCTTTCTCTGTCTGCCTCTTGGCACGGCGGAGGGAAGACTTTGGAGCATCCGGCAGGAGCTGGATCGGCAGGTCGAACGTTACAACGGGATGAAGCAGGATAACCAGATTAACTTCATGGGAGGCCCTATCACCCGATTGGATGTCGCCATCGGTTCTGAAGCGCAGGTTCCTGTGGCGTTGAAAGACTACCTGTTGGAGACCGGACTGTTGCTGCTGTTTCTGTTGCTTGTCCCGGCTCTGAACCTGTTGGGTGTGATACAGTCGGCTGTGCAGAAACGGTGGGCGGAGATGGGTGTGCGCAAGGCGTTCGGGGCGACGACCGGAACCTTGTTGTGTCAGGTGTTGTATGAAAACGGACTGACGACGCTGATCGGCGGAGTTGTGGGCTTCGGGCTGTCCTTGCTTTTCTTCTCGCTGGGTAAGGGTTTTTTGTTAGAAAGTGCCGATACGTCCTTGAGCGGGGAGATGTTGTTCCAGCCTATGGCATTCGGAGCGGCTTTGTTGTTTTGCCTGTTGCTGAACCTTTTGTCTGCCGGTATCCCCGCGTTGCGGATTGCCCGGCAGAAGATCGTTACTGCATTGAAAGATGGTGAAGAGTTTAACAAATAAAGGAGGAAAAGAGATATGGTCAAGCATATATGGAAAATGATTTGGAACCAGCGGAGTAGCAATGGTTGGATATTCATGGAACTGTTGTTGGTATTTGGGGCGCTTTGGGTTATGATGGATTCGATGTTGGTCAGTTGGTATATCTACCGGCAGCCGTTGGGGTTCGACATCGCGAACGTCTATAAAATAAATATCGGAAAGAAATCGGCCGGCATACCGGGTTACCAACGGACTCGCTGTTGGCGACATCGGAAGGGGAAGACTTGATCCGTTTGGTGGAGAACATCCGCCGGGCGGAGGAGGTGGACGAGATTTGCGTGGCGAGTTCTTCTTGTCCTTACACCTGGTCCAATAGTTGGTCGCAACTAGTGCGGGCGGATGCCGATACGAGTGTGAAAGCGAACTATTTCCAGTATTTCGAGGTGACACCTTCCTATTTCGATGTGTTGCGGATCAAAGACAGGGAAGGGTATCCGCTGCGTCCGATTGTAGAGAAAAACGTGGGCGATTTGGCTGTTACCTCTGATTTTGAAAAGGAATTATTTGAAGGGGAATCTTGTATTGGGAAGCAGGTCAAATGGAGTATCAATGGTACGGAAACCATGACGGTATCTGCGGTTACTTCTCCTATCCGTCAGAACGAGTTCAAGGTGAGTACCCCCTGCTTTTATGGGTTGATGCGCACTGACGAAGAGGTGGTCGAGACGGTCTCTTGGAAGAAAGCAGAAAACATGGATTGCTTGGTTCGCATGAAGGACGGCTTCAAGGCAGACGGGATGGATGCCTTCTTGGATAGGATGGGCGAGCGACTGGAAGTGAACAACCTGTATGTCTCTTGCGTGATCCCGTTGGAAGAGCAGCGTCCTGTGATCCTGAAAGGGCGGTTGGACAATTTGAAGAAGAAGACGGCTTTGGTCGGCTTCATGCTGGTGAACGTCTTTTTTGGCATCGTCGGCACCTTCTGGCTGCGGACGCAATACCGCCGGGGCGAACTAGGGTTACGGTCGGCATTGGGGGCTTCGCAGGGTATCTTAAAGCGCTATCTTGATGTGGAGGGGCTTTCGCTGTTGGCCTTTACGGTACCGTTGGTGCTGGTCTTCATTGTCAATATACTCTATTTCGATTTGCCCGATACGGGACGGATGGCCTATTCGGGGTGGCGCTTCCTTGTCACCTTCGGTGGTGCGTTCCTGTTGCTGGCCGGTATGATCTGGGTCGGTATCTGGTTCCCGGCACGCAGGATTGCGAAGATGAATCCGGCAGAGGCTTTACATTATGAATAATAAATAACGAGGAATATGTTCAAACAGTATTTTAAACAAGCCATCCAGATGTTGAAGGAGAATCGCCTCACCAGTGTGATCTCGATCCTTGGAACGGCGCTTTCAATCGCGATGATATTAGTGGTGATCCTCCAGTTCCAAATCAAACTGGTCGGTTTTCGTCCGGAGTCGAACCGTGGCAGAATGCTTTATATCATGGGAATACGGGCGGATTCACGGAATAGTGGAGACCGGAATTCGACCGCTATGTCCGATGGTGTCGTGAAGGAATGTCTTTATCCGCTTCAAACACCCGAAGCGGTGACGGCGATAGCGAGCAACAGAGCGATTGTCTCGTTGCCGAACCGTCAGTTGTTTGAGGAATATGTGATAAAGTATACCGATCCCGGTTTCTGGAAGGTCTTTGATTTTCGCTTCATTTCCGGCAAACCGTTTACGGAGGCGGATTTCAGTTCAGGCCTGCCTTGTGCGGTCATTACAAATACGTTGGCTCGCAAGCTTTTCGGATCGGAAGACCCGATCGGGAAAGAGGTGTTGATGGGATATGTGCCGTATACCATAACGGGAGTGGTGGAAGCTCCGACGCGAGCAGCTAATAGTGCTTACGCAGATGTTTGGGCTCCTTATACCAGCAATACGAATTATGTGAACAGTATGTCGTGCGGAGGTGTCTGCGGTAGTTTCCAAGGGGTTATCCTGGCTCGTTCGGCGAGCGATTTTGATGCGATCCGTACGGAAATCAAGCAAGCGGTCAGCCGTTATAATGCTACCGGTCGTGAGTTTGTCTTAGGGATGAACTTCGTGTTCTCTCGATTGGACGTGGCATTGGGATCGAACGATGTGAACGGAGGTATATTGAAGGGGTGGAAAGAATATTTGACGCAAACGGCTCCTTTGTTGTTGTTCCTACTGTTGGTACCAACCTTGAATCTGACAGGTGTCGTCCAGTCATCCGTCCAGAAACGACGCTCCGAGATGGGGCTTCGTAAAGCGTTTGGAGCGACGAAAGGACGTCTGCTGACACAGGTCTTATGCGAGAATCTGATCATCACCTTGATCGGGGGCTTGATCGGGATCGTCCTGTCTGTAATTTTGCTTCAACTTTGCAAGTCGTTTCTTTTGACAAAGGAAACGGCGGTTACCTTCGAGATGCTTTTCAAGCCTGTCCTGTTCGTTGCTGCCCTCTTTTTCACCCTGCTGTTGAACTTGCTGAGTGCCGGCCTTCCGGCAATCCGGATCTCCCGTGAACAGATTGTGGATGCGTTAAACAATAAATAAACCCAATATAATGATCAAACATATTTTAAAGATAATGTGGAACCAGCGTCGTAGCAACGGCTGGATATTTGCGGAGTTGTTGGTAGTGGCAGCAGTGCTCTGGATGATGGTAGATACGTTCTGGGTGGATTACCGGACCTATCATGCTCCTTTAGGCTTCGATATCGGAAATGTATGGCGTTTTAAGTTAAGTAATTTGGATGTGAAGGCACCTGGTTACGTGCCCGATTCTCTTTACCATTCGTCCGACCCGGAAGACCTGACGCAGTTGATGACTCAGATCCGTCAGAACCCGGAGGTGGAGGACGTTTGCGTCACTTTCTATTCCTGTCCCTATTCGAGTGGTAATTCATGGCGGGAAGTCAAGCCTGTGGATGGCGACACTATCTATGCGGCTCATATGGAGTCATTCCAGATGCGCAACGTCACACCGGAATATTTCCGTCTTTTCCGTATCCGGACAGTCGATGGGGAACCGGTGTATGATAAGGTCGTAGGGCGGCATAACGTGATTGTGATCACACCGGAAATGGCGGAAGGTTTCTATCATGGTGCTCCGGATATTGTCGGCCGTCGTGTGTATCATGGCGGTCATGATCTGTCGTCTGAGATCGCAGCGGTTTCCACTTCCATCCGAACGAATGAGTATGAGCGTTCCGAAGCCTCTTATTTCCAGTGTTTGGAAGGTGAAACTTACAATTCAACCATCAGCAGCTTCGGTGCCAGTAGTGCCGAGTTTTGTGTCCGGATGAAACGTTCTTATACGCAGAACGAGATGAACCTGTTCTTGGATGGAATGGGAGAGAGGTTGAGGGTCAACAATCTCTATGTCTACGGCATTACCCCGATCTCTTCTTTCCGTGAACAGCAACTGAGTTGGAAAGAACGGGAGGCGAATAACAAGATGTCCTTGATGGCCTTTATGCTGGTAAATGTCTTTTTTGGTATCATCGGTACTTTCTGGCTTCGTATGCAGAACCGAAAAGGCGAGATCGGTCTCCGGATGGCTTTGGGGGCTCACCGTATCACGCTGGAACGCTATATGTATACCGAGGGACTTTGTTTACTTGTCTTGACATTGCCCTTGCTAGTCATCTTCGCCTTTAATATGGCTTATATGGACCAGCTCGATTCTTACCGCCAACCACTTACATTTATGCGTTTCCTCATGACTTTCAGTTTCACCTATCTTCTGATGGGTGCCATGATCTGTATAGGTGTCTGGTTTCCGGTACGTAAGGCGATACGGTTGGCGCCGGCGGAGGCATTGCATTATGAATGATGAAAAAACGGACAATGTGTTCAATATCGGACATCTTTTGTTTTGTATAATAATTGATTAATAGCTATTTACTTCTTTGGTATGCAATTTGCCAGTTGGAAGTATATACGAAGAATATAATAACAACGGGCAGCCTCAACCCTGTCCACAACAAACAATAACGATTATGATAACACTTACAAATCTTGAGAAGATCTACCGGACGAAAGAAATTGAAACGGTAGCCCTGGAGAACGTGAACCTGACGGTCGATAGAGGAGAATTCCTGAGTATCATGGGGCCTTCCGGTTGCGGTAAATCTACACTGCTGAACATCATCGGGCTACTGGATGCCCCGACCTACGGTACAGTCGAGATTGCCGGAGTCAACACAATCAATATGAACGACAAGCAACTAGCCGAGTTCCGTAACCAAAAGCTAGGCTTCGTTTTCCAGTCTTTCCACCTGATTAATTCGCTAAACGTGCTTGATAATGTCGAACTGCCCCTTCTCTACCGCAAGGTCAGTGCCAAGGAGCGCCGTGCCGCAGCTGAAGCCGTACTCGAAAAGGTCGGCCTTTCTCACCGTATGCGCCACTTCCCGACGCAGCTCTCTGGCGGCCAGTGCCAGCGTGTCGCCATCGCACGTGCCATTGTCGGCAACCCTGACATCATCCTCGCCGATGAGCCGACCGGTAACCTGGACTCCAAGATGGGAGCAGAAGTCATGGAATTACTCCACAAGCTGAACAAGGAAGACGGTCGTACCATTGTCATGGTTACCCACAACGAGGAGCAGGCAAAACAGACAAGTCGTACGGTACGTTTCTTCGATGGGCGGCAGGTAATGTAAAACGGAATAACACTATTTGTTTAACAAAGAAAGGCCCGATTTCGCAGGGATTGCGAGACCGGGCTTAAACTTCTAAAATGTCATGGATGCATATATGCCGAAGTGTTTATCGCTCGCAACAGGGCTGATAGACAGGTTATGCTTCGTAGCAAACGGACGGGTAAAAATGTAGCGCTTCCAGCTCCGAGAGCAGCTCCCGCCACTACGTCCCACCAGTCGTGCTTCTTGGCATATGTCCGGCTCCATCCTACATATGAGGCAATCGCATAAGCCGGAATTCCCCATTTCCAGCCATAGCGCCGTTGGATGAACGCAGCTCCCGTAAATGAAACCGAGGTATGCATAGAAGGAAACGAATGTTTGTCGCTACCGTCCGGCCGTTCTTTCTTGATCAGATATTTCAAAGCGTATGTCATACCTATAGTCGAAACTCCTGCTAAAGCGCCTTGCTTCAATCCTTGCCAATCCTGCAACACCAACACGGTGGTTAGGCTTGCTACAGGCGTTATGAACGCCAACACATCACCCGATGTACGGACAGCCTTGCGACTTCCGCTTATCTCAACTTCTTGCGCTTTTCCCGATAAACAAACGAATAATACGAAAATCAGGGTAAGAATTCGTTTCATTTATAGATATGTCTTGTTTACGTTATTTACTTTTTTCAAGAATAAGGCGGCTGATGCGTGCCTGTACCTGCATTAGTGTTACAACGTCAATATTTTCAAAGTCAATATCGATGAGTTTGATTTTGTCTTTTTTAGCCATTCTGTGTGGAGAATGTCCCATTTCCTTTACTAAATCATCAATCATTTCTTTAATTTTTTCCGCTCTTTTCGGATAATTTACTGTGCGTGCCATAATCTCCTGTTTTAATTTTTAATTAATAATGGCACAAATATAAACAAAGAGAATTGTAAAACAATGAAATAAAGGATTATTCTTTTAAATAGTCATTAGAATCCCAGTTTAGGAAAAAAATAATCGATCCGACTATGGCAGCCGTTATTGCCATAATTAAAACGGCTCCTGCTGCGAGGTCTTTCGTTTTTTTTATTGCTTCGTTGTATTCGGGTGAGACCAAATCTGCCAATGATTCAATGGATGAATTGATTGCTTCGGCCGATAATACGGCTCCGATTACGATCACGACCGCCATCCATTCTGTTTGGGATAAACCGAAAGAAAAGCCGGCTATAATCACGCAAATAGTAGCAAAACAATGTATCCATGCATTGTGCTCTTTTTGTATCAATAAACGGATGCCATTAAAAGCATACCGGAAACTGGCCAGTCGTTTACGAAAAGTGAAGCCGCTGTTTTTCATATTATTTATTGTTTTGAGAGAACGGGACAAAGATATGAATAATACTTCAAAAACGGACACACTGTTCATTTTCGGACACTATTGTTTTGGACATGTTACAGACAATCAGTTATATATCTTTTTGGCATAACTTTTGCCAACGGAAAGTCAAAACATTTATTACGATGAAAAAGATCTATATAGCCATCATTTCTATTCTGTTGTCGGGTACTGGATTGCAGGCACAGGAACAAGATACTGTCAGGCTGACTCTAAAAGAAGCGATCAACTTGGCGCAAATGCAATCGGTGGATGCAGCAGTGGCCTTGAACGAGCTGAAGACTGCTTATTGGGAATACCGTACGCATATTGCCGACCAGTTGCCGGAGATCAACTTCAAGGGAACGCTTCCAGCCTACAGTAAACAGTATACTAAATACCAGCAGTCCGACGGTTCGTACACTTTTGTCCAAAACAATTCGCTCGGCCTGAACGGAGAGATTTCGATCGATCAGAATATAGCCTTGACAGGTGGTAAGATATCGTTGAACTCTTCTCTCGATTTTAACCGGCAGTTGGGGAAGGGGGCTTTCAACGAATATATGAGCGTACCTATCGGGTTGACGCTTACGCAGCCGATTTTCGGTGTGAACGACCAGAAATGGAAAAGGCGTATCGAGCCTGTCCGTTATCAGGAAGCGAAAGCCGCTTATATCGAGAGTGTGGAAGGAGTGACGATCAACACGATCGGCTATTTTTTCAACCTGCTGCTGGCAAATGAAAACTTGCAAATTGCCAGGCAGAACCTTGAAAATGCCGATAAGTTGTACGAGATAGCGGTTGCCAAGCGTAAGATCGGTCATATCTCCGAAAGCGAACTGATGCAGTTGAAGCTGTCTGCCTTGCAGATGAAGGGGAAGCTGACCGAGGCACAATCCGGTCTAAATGCCAATATGTTTCAGCTCCGCGCTTTTTTGGGGTTGAGCGAACAGGAAGTGATCGAGCCGATCCTGCCGGAGTCTGCCCCTTCTTTACGGATGATGTATGAGGTAGTGTTGCAAAAAGCGCAGGAAAACAATTCGTTCGCCAAGAATATTCGCCGTCGCCAGCTGGAAGCTGATTATGAGGTGGCGACAGCCAAAGGAAATCGTCGCAGTATCAATCTTTTCGCCACGATCGGTTATACAGGAAAAGATCATACGTTCGATTCCGCCTATAACCGATTAAAGGGAAATCAGGTGGTGGAAGTCGGCATGACGATCCCGATCCTCGATTGGGCAAGCGCCGGGGAAAAGTGAAAGTTGCCGAATCTAACCGAGATGTGACTTTATCCAAGATCCGTCAGGAGGAGATCAGTTTTAACCAGGATATTTTTTTGTTGGTGGAAAACTTTAATAACCAGGCCGCTCAGTTGGAGATCGCTCAGGAAGCCGATGCGATTGCTGAGAAGCGCTACAAGACCTCTATCGAGACATTCATGATCGGTAAGATCAATATTTTGGACCTGAACGACGCGCAACAATCGAAGGATGAGGCTAAACAGAAGCATATCCAGGAGTTGTACGACTATTGGAACTACTATTACAATATACGAAGTGTCACCCTTTATGATTTTATCAATGACCGGACTCTTGATGTGGAATTTGAGAAGATCGTAAGGCGATGATCGATTAAATTCCATAAATTTGCAAATCATAAATCATAAATTTGAAATCATACATCAATGATCCTGATAATAGACGATGATGCAGCCGTTCGTTCTTCGTTAACCTTCTTGTTGAAACGGGCCGGGTTCGAGCCGGAAGCTGTTCCAGGACCGGAAGAGGCATTGGCTGTTGTACGCCGGATGGTGCCACAGTTGATCCTGATGGATATGAACTTTACACTGACTACGACCGGTGAAGAGGGGATACAACTGCTGAAGCAGGTGAAGATTTTCCAGCCTGACGTCCCGGTTATCCTGATGACGGCATGGGGATCCATTTCGCTTGCCGTGCAGGGGATGCAGGCAGGAGCTTTTGATTTTGTGACCAAGCCCTGGAACAATCTCGTTCTGCTGAAATCCATCCGTACGGCAATCGAACTGAGCGAACAGAAGAAGGAACTGGAAACACCTTTGAACCGCTTGGATGCCGATAATAAATTTCATTTTGATAAGATCATTGGCCAGAGTGCCCCGTTGATGGATGTGTTGGGGACGGTTTCCCGGATTGCTCCGACCAACGCTTCCGTTCTGATAACCGGCGAGAGCGGAACAGGGAAGGAGCTGATTGCCGAGGCGATCCATACGAACAGCCCTCGTGCGAAAGAGCCGTTTGTAAAGGTCAACCTCGGCGGGCTTTCACAAAGTCTTTTCGAGAGCGAGATGTTCGGGCATAAGAAAGGAGCGTTTACTGACGCTTACATCGACCGTACCGGACGTTTCGAGATGGCAAACAAGGGGACGATCTTTCTTGACGAGATCGGTGATCTCGAACTGTCCTGCCAGGTGAAGCTGCTACGTGTACTGCAAGACCAGACATTCGAGGTTTTGGGTGATAGCCGTCCTCGCAAAGTCGATATCCGTGTGGTTAGTGCGACAAACCGCAACTTGCGCGAAATGGTGGCTGAACGCATGTTCCGGGAAGATTTGTTTTATCGTATCAACCTGATAACTGTTCATCTGCCTGCGCTTCGCGATCGTAAAGATGATATCCCTTTGTTGGCACGTTATTTTGCCGATAAACAATCAGAGATAAACGGCTTGCCTACTGTCCGTTTTTCATCCGAAGCTTTGACCTTCCTGCAAAAACTGCCTTATCCGGGTAATATCCGTGAGTTGAAGAATTTGGTGGAGCGGACGATACTGGTATCGGGCAAGGCTGTTTTGGAGGCCTCTGACTTCGAGGGCCAGTGTCTTCATACGACATTGTCGGCAAAGGCTGAAGGGGCTCCTTCGTTTGAAGGCCTGACATTGGATGAGTTGGAAAAGCAAACGATTCTCCAGGCGCTGAAAACACATGCCGGTAATCTTTCACACGCTGCCACGGCACTCGGTATCAGTCGGGCGGCCCTGTACCGCCGTCTTGAGAAATATGATATTCCTGTAGACAAATAAATCGCCCCGACTGATGAGAATAAAAGGATTGTTTTGGATATTGACTGCATTGCTGTTGTCTGTATTGGCGATTATTACCTATCATGCTTTCTATGGGGAGTCGTCTTTTATGTTCTTTTTCGTGGAAGGGATCGTGATCCTGACAATCATCTATTTGTTTGTGTTCTATAGTCGTATCATCAAGCCTCTTACGATTATAGGGAATGGTATGGATTTGTTGAAGGAGCAGGATTTCAGTTCCCGTCTGAGTCGTGTGGGACAGAAGGAGGCGGATCGTATTGTCGATATTTTCAACAAGATGATGGAACAGTTGAAGAATGAACGCTTGCATCTAAGGGAACAGAACCATTTCCTGGATTTGCTGATCAATGCCTCGCCGATGGGGGTGATTATGTTGAACCTTGATAAGGAAGTCCTTTCGGTCAATCCGGCGGCTCATAAGATGCTGGGAGTTCCTTCCTTGCCGGATATCGTGGGCAAGCGCCTGTCGGAACTGGATTCACCTTTGGCGGCGGAGTTGGAGCCGATCCCCTTGTACGATTCGCAGACAGTCCGCCTGAATGATGCCAATATATATAAATGTACGCATTCATCGTTTGTGGATCGTGGCTTCCATCATTCCTTCTATTTGGTGGAAATGTTGACGCAGGAGGTCTTTAAGGCCGAAAAGAAAGCGTATGAGAAGGTGATCCGTATGATTGCTCATGAGGTGAACAACACGACTGCCGGTATTACTTCTACATTGGACACGCTTGAGGCGACCTTCAGCGAGATGCAGGACACAGAAGATATTTGTGAAGTCCTGCGTGTTTCGATAGAGCGTTGTTATAGTATGAGTCATTTTATCACGAAGTTTGCAGACGTGGTTCGCATACCGGAACCTCAAGCCAAGACACAGCCGCTGAATGCAGTTGTCTTTTCGTGCAAACGTTTTATGGAAACGATTTGCCTGAACCGGAATATCCGGATCGTGATGGATCTGGACCCTATTTCGCCGATTGTCAATCTGGACAATTCACTCTTTGAACAGGTGTTGGTCAACATCATCAAGAACGCTTCCGAATCGATCGACCACGATGGTGAGATTTATATCCGTACCTCCCGTAATCCGGTCTGTCTGGAGATTGCCGACACTGGCAAAGGCATTGACAAGGAAACGGAGGCCAAGCTGTTCAGCCCTTTCTTTTCGACTAAACGTGGTGGCCAGGGCATCGGCTTGATATTTATCCGTGAAGTTCTCCAAAAACACAACTGTTCCTTTTCCCTCAGGACGTATGCGGATGGATTGACGCGGTTCAGGATTTTATTCGAATAAGGATTGGAGTTTGCAAGTAAGTGCAATTATGATGAAAACCCTATGCTTTAGCGGTCGTAACCCTATAGGTTAGCAGTCGTAAGGCATAGGGTTAGCACCCTTAAACCGGATGTCCTGTCTTTTGGAGGATTGCATCCGTTTTGTTATCCGTCTTGCTTATTTGGCTGCATTGATAGCATCCAGAATCTTTTTAGAATTGGCATCGGCTGCGTTCAGAGCGATTGCCTGCTCCAGGTAACCTTTGGCTTTTGCCATTTGAGCATCTGCTTTTTTCTTTTCAGCTGCGTATTTATCAGGATCGGATGTTGCGATCGGGTTGGCATCTGCAGGATTTTTGCACCTGCATTGTAGAACATAACGCCGAGGCTGTAAAGGGCGTTACCTTTATATTTGGCGTTACCTACAACTAATACGTCTTTAAACAGTTCTTCCGCTTCTTCAGTCTTACCTGCTTTCTGGGCAGCCTGTCCTTTCTTCATGCAATAAGCATACAGAAGTTTTTCGAGATTTGCGTTCTGGGCATTGGCTTTCAGACCTGCTTCGACTGTTGCTGTAAAATCGGCTGCTTTGTCCTGGCTACGCAAAGACATTGCTTTGCCTACATAAGCGTCGTCTGTCTTATAGCCCTTTTGAATGGCCATGTCGTAGAATTTGATGGCATCGTCATACTTTTTAGCATTGTAAGCTGCAAATGCACAGTTAAAGACGCGGCTTTCATCTTCATAGTTCGTAAGTTTTAAGTATTCGCTGTACTTTGCTACAACTTCGGGATAGTTTTTTGCAGTCATGGCTGCGTCCCCTTCTTCGCGCAGTTTGTCTGCGTTCGCATCTTGTGCGAATAAATTGCCTACACTCAGGCAAAAAGCCAGTAATAAGATAATTTTCTTCATGGTGATTAAATGTAATATTTAAATTAGTTCGACTAAGGTAACAAGTGTATTGTAAGGGACAAAGGATTTTGTGTTTTTTTAGATTTATAAAGAAAACGAAAGCGACCTTTTCGGGGCCGCTTTCGTTTTTCATGTTGCCGGATAGGATTATAAACCTTGTCCGTGACAATTCTTATATTTCTTACCGCTTCCGCAGGGACAGGGATCGTTGCGGCCTACGCGTTTTTCGGCGCGAACCGGTTCTTGGCGCGGTTGTTGCGGGGCACGTTCTTCCGGATCGTTGTTACCGGAAATATCGGTCTTTTCAGCACGATATTTACTCATGTCCTGACGGCGTTCGGCTTCTGCTCTTTGGATAGCGATACGCTGACGAGCAGCTTCTTCCATCGCAGCCTGACGGGCCGCCATAGCCTGCTTTTCTTCTTCAGTCGGTTCTTCGCGAACAGGGATCTGACCGCGCATCAGGACGGCAGCAGTCTTACGGTTCATCATATCCACCATGTTTTTGAACAGGTTGTAAGATTCCAGCTTGTAGATCAACAGAGGATCTTTGTTTTCGTAGCTGGCGTTCTGTACCGAGTGACGCAGTTCGTCCATCTCACGCAAATGTTCTTTCCAGGCTTCGTCGATTGTATGCAGGACGATCGATTTCTGGAATGCTTTCGTGATAGCTTTGCTTTCTGTTTCGTAAGCCTCTTTCAAGTTGCAGGAAACATTATACATGCGTTTACCGTCCGTAATAGGGATCATGATGTTTTCATACATTGCACCCTGATGTTCGTAAACCTGTTTGATCACCGGATTGGCAACTTGAGTCATACGTTCCATACGGCGTTTGAACAGTTGCAGCGCTTCGTCGAACAGTTTATCGGCCAGCTTGTCGGCTTTGCCGCTCTTGAATTCTTCTTCCGTGAACGGACATTCCATTGCGAAAGTCTTGAACAATTCCAACTTGAAACCTTCGTAGTCGCCATCGGCATGTTGGTCGACGATTGCAACGGAAGTGTCATAAATCGTATTCAATACGTCCAGACCGATACGTTCTCCCATCAGGGCGTGACGACGGCGGGTATAGATTACGTTACGTTGCGAGTTCATCACGTCGTCATATTCCAACAGACGTTTACGGATACCGAAGTTATTTTCTTCCACCTTCTTCTGGGCACGTTCAACAGATTTGCTGAGCATGCTGTGTTCCAATACTTCACCTTCCTTGAATCCTAATTTATCCATCAGTCCGGCGATCTTCTCGGATGCGAACAGACGCATCAAATCGTCTTCCAGAGAAACGAAGAATACGGAAGAACCCGGGTCACCCTGACGTCCGGCGCGACCACGTAACTGGCGGTCTACACGGCGGCTTTCGTGACGTTCCGTACCGATGATGGCCAAACCGCCGGCAGCTTTTACTTCCTGAGACAGCTTGATGTCAGTACCACGACCGGCCATGTTGGTGGCGATCGTCACCGTACTGCTCTGTCCGGCAGTCGCTACGATTTCAGCTTCTTTCTGGTGCAACTTCGCATTCAAGACGTTATGTTTGATCTTACGCATGGTAAGCATACGACTCAACAATTCGGAGATTTCGACGGATGTCGTACCTACCAGTACCGGGCGTCCTGCTTCGGTCAGTTGGACGATCTCTTCGATTACGGCGTTGTATTTTTCACGCTTCGTCTTGTAGATGCGGTCGTTCATATCGTTACGGGCGATCGGGCGGTTGGTCGGGATTACGACAACATCCAGTTTATAGATGTCCCAGAATTCGCCGGCTTCCGTTTCAGCCGTACCGGTCATACCTGACAGCTTGTGATACATGCGGAAGTAGTTCTGCAAAGTGATGGTTGCAAATGTCTGTGTAGCGGCTTCCACCTTCACACGTTCTTTTGCTTCGATGGCCTGATGCAGACCGTCGGAATAGCGGCGTCCATCCATGATACGGCCCGTTTGTTCGTCAACGATCATGACCTTGTTGTCCATCACGACATATTCGTCGTCTTTCTCGAACAAAGTGTAAGCTTTCAGCAATTGGTTGATCGTATGTACGCGTTCGCTCTTGACGGAATAGTTGGCCAGCAATTCGTCTTTCTTGGCTTGTTTTTCTTCTTCGTTCTGAATATGTTCAAGTTCGGAAAGCTGGGAAGTGATATCCGGCAATACGAAGAATGTCGGGTCGTCGGTCTTGCCTGTCAGCAAGTCGATACCTTTATCGGTCAGTTCGATACTGTTATTCTTTTCGTCGATTACGAAGTACAGTTCGTCTGTCGCTTCGTGCATATGACGCATGTTTTCAGACATGAAGTATTCTTCCGTCTTCAACATTTGGGCTTTTACGCCTTGCTCGCTCAGGAATTTGATCAGCGCCTTGTTACGCGGATATCCCTTGAAGGAACGGTACAGCTGGATAGAACCTTCTTCTACCTCTTTCTGATCGCTGCTTGCCATTTTTTTCTTGGCTTCGATCAGCATCTTGGAACAAAGGTCTTTCTGTGCGTTTACGACTACTTCCACATTCGGGCGGAACTGTTCGAACAACTGCTCTTCACCGCGGGGGATCGGACCGGAAATAATCAACGGTGTACGGGCATCGTCGATCAACACGGAGTCGACCTCATCGACAATGGCATAGTTGTGTTTGCGCTGTACCAGGTCGTTCGGGCTGATCGCCATATTGTCACGCAAGTAGTCGAAACCGAATTCGTTGTTCGTACCGAACGTGATGTCGGCATTGTAAGCAGCACGGCGGGCGTCGGAGTTCGGCTGATGCTTGTCGATACAGTCTACCGACAATCCGTGAAACATATATAACGGGCCCATCCATTCCGAGTCACGTTTTGACAAATAGTCATTTACGGTTACCACATGTACACCGTTGCGAGTCAATGCGTTGAGGAATACAGGCAGGGTAGCCACCAATGTTTTACCTTCACCGGTCGCCATTTCAGCAATCTTACCTTTGTGCAGTACGACACCACCGAACAACTGTACGTCGTAGTGGACCATATCCCAGGTGATTTCGTTACCACCTGCAACCCAATGGTTGTGATAGAGAGCCTTATCGCCGTCGATTTCCACAAAGTCGTATTTGGTAGCCAGATTACGGTCGAAGTCATTTGCCGTTACTTCGATTGTTTCGTTTTCGGAAAAACGGCGGGCCGTATCTTTCATGATGGAGAATACTTCGGGAAGGGATTCTTCCAATACCACTTCCATCTTATCCGTGATGTTCTTTTCGATTTTGTCTACTTCGGCCCAGATCGCTTCACGTTCTTCCAGTTCTTTGTTGTCGATACCTTTGCGCAGTTCTTCCACTTTTGCGCGTTCATCGGCTACATAATCCTGAATACGCTGTTTGATTTCATCAGTTTTTGCACGAAGCTCGTCGTTCGAGAGCTTTTGGATTGACGGATATACGGCCTTAATCTTATCCACATACGGGGTAATTTCTTTCAGGTCACGCTGCGACTTATTGCCGAACAGCTTCGTCATAAATTCATTAAATCCCATAACTTATTAAATTGACAATTGACAATTGACAATTGACAATGCAATTGGCTCTATCAATTGGATGGTTACTATGTTTATTTTGTTTTAATTATATACCAATGGATATTTATTTAGATGAAATTGTCAATTGTCCATTGTCAATTGTCAATTCCCTCAACGGCAGACTGAGGGATGCATTGGGTGGCCTGATCCTCAGCACATGGGTTACCGTAGGGGCTACTTCTGTGGCTTTTACTTCGCGGTAGATGTGTTCCGGTTTGATACCGTTACCCATAAATACCAGCGGGGTTATAACTGCATTATTTCGTATTACTTTTACTTTTGCTTTCGGATCGTCATTGTTGATAGTCCATCCGGGCTGCAACTCGATGATCAGTCACCACGACTTGAAAGGTGTGTACCGTGCAGGTATTTGGAAGTCTTTTCGTTCCAGTTACCCGTACGAAGGACGTTTTCGGTCGCTACAAACTGTACGCCGCTGAATTCGCGCAGGAATTCGGCAGCCTTTTCTTGTATGACAGCCAGTTCCAGCTTTGCGTCTTCTATCGCTTTGCGGTTCAGGTAGATCTGATTGTTATAGAATCCTTTTACCCAACTTGTATGTTGACCGTAAATAGCCATCAGATACATATTGAGCAATGCGACGCAACGTTTCGGATGGAATTCGCCATTCGTCAACTGCATGCCGTCAGGATATTCTTCTTCACTCTTATAATATCCCGAACCGGTAAATACGATCAGCGTGTTGCTCAGTCCGACCTTCTTGTCAATCTTGTCCAACAACTGTTCCAGATCCTTGTCCAACTGATAATAGGTGTCTTGTATCTCGCGGGTATATTCCTTATGCATATTGCCACGATAGTTGCCTGCATAATAAGTGATGGCAAGCATATCCGGACAGGAACGTGTACCGAAAGCCCCGTATTCGAGGAACTGAAGCGCCAAGCGATTGATTTCCTTATTGATAAAAGGAGAGGTCTTCAGGTTGAAGAAACACTCGTTCGTATTTTCTTTGAATGTGTATTTGAAAGGTATCTCGTCTAATACGTATGGGAATGCGTTGAACTTGTCCGGTGACAAAGACGGTGTCCAAGCCATCTGCTCCAAACGGGCCGACAGGGATTCCGGGCCGTTGTTGTAGCGGTCCACATACCAAGGAAGCCCTTTGTAGTAGGTCGTTGTCGCCCATTTGCCGTTGTAATCGTCCATCCAAAAAGCACCGTTTGCCGCATGTCCAGCAGAAAGGATCGCACTTTCGGGGTTGGGAGCAATGGCATATACGTCACTTCTGCCTTTGGAAGCGATTTTCAGTTCATCTCCGATCGTGGAGCTGATCAGTTTCCGGGGAGAATAATGTTCTTTCGTATAATTGCCGATATAGTCCGGATCATATAAGACCGAAACCTCTTTTTCCTTGTCAAAATCGTAGATATTCTTTCCTGATATTCCGTTGAAATTAGGATTACTTCCGGTAAATAGGGTGGCAAAGGCACTGGCTTCGTCGATGTCAGAGAATTCGAACCGGATGTTGTTATACACCAGTCCTTCATTCATCAACCGCTTGAAACCGCGTTCGCCGAATGTATTATAAAAGTATTCTATATAATCGCCCCGCAACTGGTCGACGGTGATGCACACGACCAATTTGGGCGTGCTTTGTTGAGCCTCCAGATTGGTTGCTGCCAGAATTGCGATAAGCGATGTTAATATTTTCCGTACCCGATGTTCCATATTTTTCTGTAAACGCCATATCCCGAACGGAGCCAAATGCTCATTACCAGCGGGATAAATGCTGTATTTAAATGCTGCGGAATGAAATGCCAGCCAGCCAGCATCAGCGTAAGCGCCGCAAAGTTAATAAAATGATAATAATATGCGGCCTTTCTTAACTTTTTTACTGTAAACAAAATAACAGCTGCCAAGTCAAAAGGTTGCAACCAGATAATATTCCAGTTCGGGCAAACGCATGGATGTGTCGAAACGAAACTCAGGAAAAACAGTACGATTCCTGCTATTCCGGCGATGAGAAACAAGAGGCAATCGACAATCCTGAAATAAGATTTGCGACGCCATTCTATGAACGTGACAGCCAACACGACCAGGAAAAAGGCCCAACAACTGACAAGTGGCGTAAAGAAACCCGTGTCCGGTCTTTCTTCATCGGCAAGCCCGTTTACCAATGTTTTGGTTGAACTTACCAATTTTTTCCGGGAACCGTCTGCGCCGGTAATGGTTGCAGTGCCGAACGCTTCTTTCAGGTAGGGCGGTAGGAACATCATTTCATGGGGAGTCGCGATCCGGTCGGTCGGGCTGCCAAGTGCCAGGTCACACCCGAATGTAAGCCAAGGTTTGTTACGTGTACAATAGTTGATGAGATCGCGGAACGTCTGCTGCTTGAATGGTGCATCATAATCTATTTTTCCATCTGTCTGATTTTCGATAATGGCGGCGGGTCTTGTCGCACAATTGTCAAAAAAGAAATTATAGCGATACACGCGGTTTTCCGGCCGGTTATTAATCATCAAGGCTTCCCATATCCGTGCTTTTCCTGCGGAATCGATATCCAGGATTTGTTCGGTGACTTCGCTCCCCCGCATCTCATATTCGATCAGGAAGTCGCGTGTATATTGCGCTGCGAGTCTGTAATCGGTTTCTCCTTTTGCAAACCGGTAGATGAAGTTGGGCTTTGAGAAGTCGAATATCCCGTAATTAAATACGGTATCGAGTTTTTTCGAGGTATCTCTTACCCGTAAAGCCGTATGTCCGTAAACTGTGTACACTTCGTCTTCCGATGGCGAAACAGTCAACAAGCTGATCTCGGCATCTTTGCTGAGCAACGGATATTGCGCCTGAAGCGAGACGGAAGCGAAGAGTAGCAAAAGTGCGTAAATATATCTTTCCATTTTTTATTCAATTTGCTTTCATGGCACAAATATATAACGATGTGGTGGATATATCAAAATGTCACTGCTATACCGTGAAAATTTATTTTCTACCCCATGAAAATGGAATTACTATAGCGGGTAATATTTTTTAACATATCGATATGAACGCTATTCAGTTCTTTTCTCTGTCGAAATGATAATTAGGAAATAGTTCTTTCAAGGACTCTTTGATAAAAAGATACTTGGATTTTGCTTTTTGAGGGGTGTCTCTTTTATGCTTTTATCTTAATTGCGTATATTTGTGAACGGTTTGGCACGTCTAAAAATGAATACACAAATAAAATCTATTATTCCTAAAAATGAACATCATGAAAAAAATCTCGTTAGCCTTAGCGCTCTGCTGTGCTTCTTTTTATAGCATGGCTGATCAATTGCCGCTTGGGGGATTTGGTTACGGACCGGTGGAAGCACCGACCGGTAAAGAGTGGGAGTCTCCTGAGAACCTGGCTCTGAACAAAGAACAACCGCATGCTTATATTTTCCCTTTCCAGGATGTGGAAAGTGCCCGTAAAGTATTGCCGGAAAACAGTAAATTTTGGCAGTCTCTGGATGGAAACTGGAAGTTCAATTGGGCGCCTGATCCCGATTCACGGCCGAAAGACTTCTATAAGACAGAGTTTGATGTATCCGGTTGGGATAATATTCCGGTTCCTTCCAGTTGGAATATATACGGAGTCCAAAAAGACGGTAGCTTGAAATATGGAGTTCCAATCTATGTGAACCAGCCGGTAATCTTCCAGCATAAAGTGGCGGTCGACGACTGGCGCGGAGGCGTGATGCGTACTCCGCCGACAAACTGGACGACTTACAAGCACCGGAATGAAGTCGGTTCTTTCCGTCGTGACTTCGAGATACCGCAGGATTGGGACGGACGAGAAGTTTTTATCAGCTTTGATGGAGTCGACTCTTTCTTCTATCTGTGGATTAACGGTCGTTATGTGGGTTTCTCCAAGAATTCACGCAATACGGCTAATTTCAACATTACTCCTTATCTCCGTAAAGGAACGAATGTGGTAGCAGCCGAAGTATATCGCAGTTCCGACGGTTCTTTTCTGGAAGCACAGGATATGTTCCGCCTGCCGGGAATCTTCCGGACGGTCGCTCTTTATTCAGCTCCGAAAGTACACGTTCGCGACCTGATCGTGATTCCTGATCTGGATGCTGCTTATAGGGATGGCTCGCTGGCGATCTCGGCTGATGTACGGAATCTGGATAAGAAAGCGGCTAAAGGGTATAAGTTGGAATATACGCTGTATGCCAACAAACTATATTCGGATGAGAACACGAAAGTCGATAATGTGGCTGCTTCGGCAACAGTAGATGTCATAAATCCGGGCCAGACGCAAACTTCGCAGGCTTTATTAAATGTAAAGGCTCCTAACAAATGGTCGGCTGAATACCCGTATCGTTATACGCTGGTGGCGGAGTTGAAAAATGCCAAAGACAAAACGGTGGAAACAGTTTCGACTATAGTCGGTTTCCGCAAGGTGGAAATCAAAGATACGCCGGCTGAAGATGATGAATTTGGATTAGCCGGACGTTACTATTATATAAATGGTAAGACCGTCAAGTTGAAAGGTGTCAACCGCCACGAGTCGAATCCGGCGGTCGGGCATGCCATCACGCGCGATATGATGGAAAAAGAGGTGATGCTGATGAAGCGTGCCAATATCAACCATGTGCGTAATTCACATTATCCGGATGATCCTTATTGGTATTTCTTATGCAATAAATATGGTCTTTATCTGGAAGACGAAGCCAATATAGAGTCGCATGAATATTATTACGGCGCTGCCTCTCTTTCACATCCGGTAGAATGGAAAAAGGCGCATGTCGCACGTGTGATGGAGATGGTTCATGCCAATATCAACAATCCGTCTATCGTGATCTGGTCGTTGGGCAATGAAGCTGGACCGGGGGAAAACTTTGTGGCTGCTTATGATGCGTTGAAGCTGGTGGATAAATCCCGTCCCGTCCAATATGAACGTAATAATGATATAGTGGATATGGGTTCGAACCAGTATCCGTCTATCGGTTGGACGCGTGGTGCGGTGAAAGGTGATTATGATATCAAATATCCGTTCCATATTTCCGAATATGCTCATTCTATGGGGAACGCTTGTGGTAACCTGGTGGATTATTGGGAGGCGATAGAGTCGACAAACTTTTTCTGTGGCGGTGCTATCTGGGATTGGGTGGACCAGTCGATGTATAATTATGATAAAAAGACCGGTAAGCGATATCTGGCGTATGGAGGGGATTTCGGTGATACTCCGAATGACGGTCAGTTTGTGATGAATGGTATTGTGTTTGGTGATCTGGAACCGAAACCGCAGTATTATGAGGTGAAGAAAGTTTATCAGCATATTGATGTGAAAGCGGTCGATGTCCGGAAGGGGCTTTTTGAGATATTCAATAAATACTATTTTAAAGACCTTTCGGATTATGATATAAGATGGTCGCTTTATGAAAACGGAAAGGAGATTCGATCCGACTTGGTTAATTCGGGAACGATCCCTGCTCGTACTAAAGCACAAGTGGCAATACCTGTATCTTTTGATAAACTTAAGAATGATTCCGAGTACTTTGTAAAGGTGCAATTTCTTCTTAAGCATGATATGCCGTGGGCTGAAAAAGGGTTTGTGATGGCGGAGGAACAAATTTTATTGCAGGAAGCCACAGCACGCCCTTCCATCAGTGCCGTGACGGCTTCTGTCGGAAAAGTGCAACTGGATAAATCTGATACTTCGATTAAAACGGTGAGCGGTGATAATTTCGTAGCCAAGTTCGATATGGAGACAGGGACGATCTATAGCCTGACCTATGGAGGCAAGACTATTATAGCTGATGGAAACGGTCCGAAGCTTGACGCTTTGCGTGCTTTTACCAATAACGACAATTGGTTTTATTCGCAGTGGTTTGAACACGGTTTGCATAACCTGCAACATCGGGCAATGAACAGTACGGTATTGGAAAGAAACGATGGTTCGGTTGTCTTGGCCTTTACTATCGAATCGCAGGCGCCGAATGGTGCTAAGATCAAAGGTGGAACTAGCACAGGGAAGAATAGTATAGAGGAACTGACAGATAAGAGATTTGGAGAAAATGATTTCAAATTTACGACAAATCAGATCTGGACCGTTTATCCTGACGGCTCTATCGAATTGCAGTCGAGCATCACTTCTAACCGTCCGAGTCTGGTATTGCCTCGCCTTGGATATGTGATGAAAGTCCCGCAGCAATATACTGGCTTTACCTATTATGGACGTGGTCCGATCGACAACTATGCCGACCGTAAGAGCGGACAGTTTATCGAATTACATAAGAATACGGTGGCTGGTGAGTTTGTGAATTTCCCGAAACCGCAAGATATGGGTAATCATGAGGATGTACGCTGGTGTGCCCTGACCGATCCGGAGGGTGAGGGTGCTGTGTTTGTGGCTGCCGACCGTTTGTCTGTATCGGCTCTTCAATATTCTGCACTGGATTTGATTTTGGCTTCTCATCCCTACCAATTGCCGGTTGCGGGAGATACGTATCTGCATTTGGATGCGGCTGTGACCGGGCTGGGTGGTAACAGTTGTGGACAAGGCGGACCGCTGGAGCAGGATCGCGTCTTTGCCGGACATCATGACATGGGTTTTATAATTCGTCCCGTCGGAAAAGATTTAAACGTTACAGCAAATGTTGTGCCTGCTGGAGAAATGCCGTTGACAATTATGCGTAATCGCGCCGGAGCTGTAGAACTTTCATCGGCTCGTAAAAATGCTGTGATTTGCTATACGATCGACGGGAAAGGAAAAGCGAAGGAGTATGCGGAAGCCATACCTTTTCGTAATGGTGGTACCGTAAAAGCTTGGTTTAAAGATAATCCGAAAATAAATGCAACGGTTTCTTTTAGTAAAATAGAGAGTATCCAGACGGAAGTGGTCTATACAAGCAGCGAAGAGTCCGGTTACGGAGATGCCAAGAACTTGACGGATGGTGATCCGAATACGATCTGGCATACGATGTTTTCTGTTACCGTTGCTAAATATCCGCATTGGGTGGACTTAGATGCAGGTGAAGTAAAACAGATCAAAGGTTTTTCATTCCTTCCCCGTCAGGACGGATCGAATGGTAATATCAAAGATTATTCGATCAGTGTCAGCCAGGATGGTAAAAACTGGGGCGAACCGATCTTGAAAGGTACTTTTGAAAATAACCTGAAGGAAAAGAAAGTGTTGTTCGATCAGCCGGTCAAAGCCCGCTATATCCGTTTTACCGCATTGAGCGAGCAGCGCGGACAGGATTTTGCGTCGGGTGCAGAATTGATGATTTTAGCTGATTAATTGAACTTTATATTATATAATGGAACAGGAAAGGAAGTCATTCCTTTCCTGTTTTTTATACTTTGTGCCTTCGATATGTCTGTTATCTCATCATTTTTGTTTTTCTTTGCGGAAAAATTCAGACACGTGAATCTCATTATAGAACAAGGAAACACATCATCGAAGGTGGCTGTATACAACAAGAGGCATATGGAGGCTTCTTTTGTGTTTAAGAAATTCGACGTGGAAGTCATCTCTTCTATCTTTAAGAAATACCCGCTGACAAAAGGGATATTCTCGACAGTGATAGATAAAGATGGCGAATTGGTTACGTATTTGGAAAACAATCTTCGGAATTTTGTGTTTTTGGACGAAACTGTATCTCTTCCGATCAAGGTGCAATATAAAACGCCTAAAACATTGGGCAGAGACCGGTTGGCTGCCGCTGTCGGGGCCAATTACCTACAACCCGGAAAGGATTTGTTGGTGATTGACGCCGGAACAGCTATTACGTATGAATTGATCGATGCTTCCGGCTCTTATTTAGGGGGGAATATTTCGCCTGGAATGACAACACGGTTTAGGGCATTGAACCAGTTTACAAAGAAATTACCTTTGGTGGTCGAACAGGAGAACATTCCTCTGGTCGGAACGGATACGGAAACAGCCATTCAGGCTGGAGTAGTAAATGGTATAGTGTGCGAGATGGATGGGTATATCGAAATGCTTCGGCTAAAATATCCTAACCTTTTGGTTTTTTTAACAGGCGGTCATTCGTTTTATTTTGAAAGACGACTAAAAAACTCCATCTTTGCAGACATTAATTTAGTGTTGACAGGATTAAACAGAATCTTAGAGTATAATGTTGAAGATTAATAAGGTACTAATAACAAGCGTTCTTATATTCATACTGTTGCCTTTGATGGCGCAAAACAATACAAACTCGCCCTATACTCGTTTCGGGTATGGTGATTTGGGAGAACGTTCGTTCGGCGCAGGTCGAGCCATGGGCGGTGTAGGTTACGGATTACGTTCGCCAAAACAAATAAATCCGATGAACCCGGCATCGTACAGTTGCATGGACTCCCTGACTTTTCTCTTTGATTTTGGTGTTGCCGGTCAGTTGTCATGGTTTGATGACGGAAATGCCCGGCAGAACGATATCAACGGAAATGTGGAATATATCGCGATGCAATTTCCGATTCATCGCCGGATAGCTTGAGTGTCGGTTTGTTGCCTTATTCTTATGTCGGTTATAAATTTGGTACTTTGCGTAACGATCAAGGAGTAACATTTACAGAAACTTATAACGGTTCGGGCGGTTTGAGTGATTTATATGGAGGTATCTCTATAGATATCTGGAAAAAGCGTTTAGCTGTGGGAGCAAATTTCGGCTTTCTGTTTGGGAATATCAAACATGAACAAGTTGTGATCATGAGTGGTGAAGGAACAGGAGCATATAATACGAATCGTAACCAGGAATTGAGGGTACGTGACTTGAAAATGGATTTCGGATTGCAATATACGCATCCGTTAAGTAAAACGGAGAGTGTGACGTTAGGGCTTGTTTTTTCTCCTAAAAAGAGTTTGCATGCAAAATCCTATCAATTGACTCAGTCCTATACTTCTTCCGGATCGGATGGAGAAGTGCTTCAATCTGATACGATTAGTGGGAAAGCGTTTGCGCTGCCTAATTCGTATGGAGTGGGCCTTTCTTATGTAAAACAAAATAAATTAACGTTAGCAGCCGATTTTTCCTATGAAGATTGGGGAAAAATGCTTTACTTTGGGGAAAAAGGTAATTTCAAGAATCGTTACCGAGTAGCGGTAGGTGGCGAATATATACCGGATTATATGCGCAAATCATATTTCAGCCGGATTCGTTATCGTGCAGGTGTTCATTATGGCAATTCTTATTTGCGTATGAACCGGACAGATGCCAACCCTTCCGGAGACGGTTATAACGAGATCGGAGCAAGTCTCGGTCTGGGGTTACCGTTGATCGATAACCGTTCATTGATTAATATATCGTTTGAGTATGTGAAAAAGAAACCGGAAGTGAAGATGAACATGATTGATGAACAGTATTTCCGTTTTACTGTGAATTATACGTTCAATGAAGCATGGTTTATGAAATTTAAGGTCGATTAACTAAATAGTTAACTTTAATAGAAATAAATATGAAGATCAAAGTATTATTGTTGGCTCTCGGATGCTCTATGATGTCGTTCGGAGCTTATGCACAAAAAGGTGTGGATACTGGTACTCCGTTCGGTTCTGGTGAAGATAGCGTACGTTGTATTACCAATATCAGCTTGTTTGTCCCTTACGCCAAAGCAGGGAATTTCAAGGATGCTTATGAATTCTGGCATCAGGCTTATACCGAATGCCCGGGAGCTCATAAGGATATCTACTTGTATGGTGTGAGAATCATGGACTGGAAAATCAATACCGAGAAAGATCCGGCTAAGAAAGCTGCTCTTATCGATGACTTGATGAAGGTTTATGATACACGTGTGAAATATTTCGGTAATGACCGGAAGTATGGTAAGGACTGGATTGTTGCTCGTAAGGCTGCTGATTATATCCGTCTTAAGGGAGATAATGCAGATCCGAAAGTGTATTATGCTTGGTTAGGTGAAGTGATCAATGAGTTTGGTGAAAACTCTGAAGCAATGGGGGTATCCTTGTATATGATGGGATCTCACCGTCAATTGTTGGCTGATCCTAATTTCAAAGAAACTTATTTGGAAGACTATTTGAAATGTTCCAAAATCATTGCAACTCAGTTGGCTGCAGCTCAAGCAGCAAATAATGAAAAAGAAGTAAAGAACCTGACTACCTACAAGTCTGCCATCGATGGCGGTTTTGCAGGAAGTGGTGCTGCTGATTGCGAAACATTGCAGAATATGTATGCTTCCAAAGTTGAAGCAGCAAAGGACGATCTGCCTGCATTGAAAGAAATCGTATCTCTGTTGAGACGTGTTCGTTGCCAGGAAATCGATGCTTTCTATACTGCTGCAGGTTATGCTTATAAACTGGAACCGAGTGCGGATGCCGCTCTGGGTATTGCAAAACAGGCTGTAAAAGCTAAAGATTATGATAAGGCTATTCAGTATTTTGAAGAAGCTGCCAATATGGAAACGGATGCTGTTTCAAAGGCTGAAGACTATTATCTGATCGGTGTACTGTTGTTCGAACAGAACAATATGTCAAAAGCAAGACAATATTGCCAGAAAGCAATCGAAACCAATCCTGATTACGGTGCACCGTACATTCTGATCGGTAACATGTATGCTAAATCTGCAAAATCTATCTATCCGAATGATGCCGTTTTGGCGAAAACTGTTTACTATGCAGCTATCGATAAATTTGAAAAGGCAAGACAGGTAGACCAGAATGTAGCAGAAGACGCTGGTAAATTGGCTAATACTTATCGTGCTCACCTTCCTTCTACGGAAGAAGTTTTCATGCACCCGGATCTGGAAAAAGGAAAAACTTTCAAAATCGGGGGCTGGATTGGTGAGACTGTCACAATCAGATAATTATGATTAAGAAGCGTTTTCTTTGTAAAACGAACGAGCAAGGCATAACAACTATCTTAGTGGTAGTTGTTATGCTTCTTTTATTTACTGCCTCTTGTAATGGCGATAACAAGGAAGTTGTTGTGGTTGCTTTCGATCCCGAAACAACTTATACACTGAGGACTACTGATTATACTACTCAGTTCTCCGATTCGGGAATTACGCGTTATCGTGCTACCGCTAAAGAATTTTTGAAATTCGATAAAGCAAAAGAACCGTTCTCGTATTTTCCAGAAGGTATTTATGTGGAGAAATTCGATACCTTGTTTAATATTGAAGCAAGTCTTAAAGCTGATACGGCTTATAACTATGAGAAGAAAGGACTATGGAAACTGATAGGTAATGTGAAGGTTGAGAATCTGGAAGGGAAAAAATTTGAAACTTCCTTACTTTTTTGGGACCAGAAAGAAGAAAAAGTCTATTCTGATAAATACATTCGGATACAAGAAGAAGATAAGATTATAACAGGTGTCGGATTCGAGTCAAATCAGAATATGACTCAATATAAGATATTTAATTCTCAGGGGATATTCCCAGTCAGTGAATCGGCAACGACCGATTCGACCCCCAATACTGTTCCGGCAGATTCTGTACCCGTAGCCGTCAATCCTGCTACAGCAACTGTTCCGCAGAAGCAGCCGGTACAAATGGAAAAAGCGGCTCCACAGAAATTGGTGCCGGTCGAGATGGATGAAAAGAAGTAATGGGCGCACTTACATACATATTAATATCATTGGCTTTTTCTGCGTTCTTTTCAGGAATGGAGATCGCCTTTATCTCTTCCAATAAGTTACGTTTCGAACTTGACAAAAAGGAAAAAAGCCTAACGAGTAAGATTCTGGATGTATTTTACCGGAACCCGCATCAGTTTATATCTACAATGCTGGTCGGAAACAATATTGCGTTGGTGGTCTACGGTTTGCAGATGGCGATTATACTGGAACCGTTTATTGCGCATTTGGTAAATAACGAGGCACTGATTGTTTTGATTCAGTCTATAATCTCGACTATCCTGATATTGTTTACCGGAGAATTTATTCCAAAGACTGTTTTTAAATTGAATCCGAACTTTTCGCTTACGTTATTTTCGGTGCCTTTGTTAATCATATATGTTGTTTTGTATCCGATTTCTAAATTTTCTTCTTTGCTCTCTTTCCTGATTCTGAAAATTGCAGGTGTAAAGAATGTGACCGGTTCGACGCAGCGGGCATTGGGTAAAGTCGACCTTGATTATTTTATTCAGCAGAGTATTGAAGATGCGCCTCAAAATTCAGATATGGATACGGAGGTGAAGATTTTTCAGAATGCACTTGATTTCTCGAATGTGCGTTTGCGTGATTGTATTGTTCCCCGTACGGAAATTGTAGCTTGTGATAAGACGGCTACTCTTGAGGAATTGCGTTCCCGTTTTATAGAGACGGGACTTTCCAAGATACTTGTTTATAACGAAAATATAGATGATATTGTCGGATATATCCATTCTTCGGAAATGTTTAAAAACCCGGATGACTGGACACTGAGTATCCGGAGCGTCTCGATCGTTCCCGAAACGATGGCAGCCAATAAATTGATGAGAGTCTTGATGCAGGACAAGAAAAGCATGGCTGTCGTGGTGGATGAGTTCGGAGGAACTTCGGGAATCGTAACCTTGGAAGACTGGTGGAAGAAATATTCGGAGAGATAGAAGACGAGCATGATATCAAGTCGTATGTCGCCAAGAAGGTGGAAGATGACGAGTATCTGTTGTCCGGTCGTATAGAGATCGATACGCTGAATGAGAAGTTTGACTTGGAATTGCCGGAGTCGGACGATTATGTGACGATTGCCGGTTTTATATTGCATTTTTATCAGAAATTTCCGAAGTTGAATGAAACGGTTGTAATCGATAAATATTCTTTTAAAATCATAAAAGTGACAGCTACGAAAATCGAATTAGTTCGTATGAAAGTAGTGAGTTAATTAAAAAAAGAGCATAAAAAGATGCAGCAATCTCTTTTTTTCGTATCTTCGTGCCCTTAAAATGTAGAATAATAAACTTTAAAATAGATAAAGATAAATGGCTACGCTGGAAAAAATCAGAAGCAAAGCAGGACTGCTGGTACTCGTTGTGGGGGTGGCATTGTTCGCTTTTATCATCGGTGACTTTTTGAACTCCGGTTCTACTTATTTCAGACAATCGCAGGAGAAGGTTGCGGAAGTAGACGGAGAAGTTATTAAAATTCAAGAATTTCAGGATCGTGTGGACGAAATGACTGAAATGTACAAAATGCAGACAGGTTCCACTAGTCTGCCCGAAGAATACCAGACTCAAATCCGTCAGTCTGTATTCGATGGTATGGTACAGGATATCGTTTTGAATGAAGCAACTTCCGAATTAGGAATGGGAGTAGGTCCTGAAGAACTGTTCGATATGGTTCAAGGTGAAAACATTTCTCCGATGATCCAACAGATGCAGATGTTCGTGAATCCGCAGACAGGTGCATTTGACAAAACTGCATTATTAAACTTTTTAAAGACTATCGACGATGATAATATCGCCAATTATCCTGCTGACCAGCAGGCGCAGTTGTTGCAGGCTCGTCAGTTCTGGATGTTCTGGGAAAAGAATATCAAACGTCAGCGTCTGGAACAGAAATATACGACTTTGTTGAGCAAGGCTGTTTCAGCCAACAAACTGGATGCAAAAGATGCTTTCGACGGTTCGGCTGTAAGTTCTGATATCGTTTATGCAATGCAATCTTATGCTTCTATTCCTGATTCTACAATACAGGTAAGCAAGAGTGACATCGAAAAGCTGTACAATCAGCGTAAAGAGTTGTTCAAGCAGAAAGAAGGAAAAGTAATCAAATATATTGCTGTCGACATCCGTCCGAGCAAAGAAGATTACGACAAAGCAAGTGCGGAGATCGAAGCATTGAAGAGTGAGTTGGCCACTTCTGAAAAAGTGGCTGATTTGGTGACGGAAAATTCTGAAATACCTTATATGGATGCTTTCTTTACAGAGAATGCATTAGACCCTGAAATGAAGCAATTTGTAAAGACTGCAAATGTTGGTGACGTATACGGTCCTGTTTTTGAAAACGATAAATACAGATTGTTTAAGTTGGTCGATAAAACCGTTGCTCCTGACTCTGTGAAGGTCAGTCATATTATGTTGGCAAATACAGGCGATGAAGCTGCTATCAAAGCAAAAGCCGATAGCTTGTTGAACGTATTGAAGAAAGGTGGTGACTTTGCTGCCTTAGCAAAGGAATATTCGGCTGACCAAGCTGCTGAAAAGGGAGGTGAACTGGTTGGTTTACTGAAGCGACAGCTTTGAGAGGTGTAAATGATGATTTCAAAAAAGCTGTTTTCTCGACTCCGGTCAATGATTATTCAATTGTAAAATCTTTGTATGGTACACATATCATCAAGGTTACCGATAAGACTGCAAATGTTGACAAATATAAAGTGGCAGATATCGATATGACCGTATCGCCGAGTACAAAAACTTATGGTAACATTTATAATGAATTGAACCAGTTCATTTCAAAGAATCAGAATATGGATAAATTGGATGATGCCGCTAAAGAAGCCGGTTACAACCTGTTGTCTAATGTGACAGTAACTGCTAACGACCAGTTGCTGGGTTCTATCAAGAATTCGCGTCCGGTAATCCGGTGGGCGTTCCAGAACAGCAAAGGTGATATTTCTGAAATTTTCGAATGTGACGATAAGTTTGTGATTGCTGCTATTCAGGGTACGTTGCCGGAAGGTTACCGTTCTTTGGAATCTGTAACTCCAATGTTGAAATCAGAGTTGATCGCCCAGAAGAAGGGAGAAAAGATCGTGCAGGAGCTGTCTGCTAAGAATTTGAGTTCTGTCGATGCTTATGCTCAGGCTATGAATTCTTCTGCAGATTCTGTTAAGTTCGTTAGCTTTGCAACGCGCCGTATCGCAGGTATCGGTGTTGAACCGAAGTTGAATGCAATGGTTTCCTTGGCTCAGAAAGATCAGCTGAGCGCTCCGGTTGCCGGTAACAACGGTGTATATGTATTTAAGGTATACGAACAGAACAAGGATGCCAAGAATTATGACGAAGCTGCCGAAATCAAAACATTGGATGCTTCTAACGCTTACCGTTTCGGTTTCCAGGCTATCCAGTCATTAGTTAATAAAGCTGATGTAGAAGATAACCGTATCCGCTTCTATTAATAGTTGAACTGTTGTGGCAGCCAGATACTGCCAATTCATCATAGGAAACCGCCAATCGACTGCGATTGGCGGTTTTTTTGTATCTTTGCATGAAAGAAACAGAAGAAGGATTATGAGTGAGAAAAGACGTTTATTGGGAATGACTTTAGAAGAACTGAAAGGCGTGGCTTCCGAAGCTGGACTTCCAGGTTATGCAGCCAAGCAGATAGCTGACTGGCTGTATAAGAAAAAAGTTACTTCTATAGCAGCGATGACGAATATTGCCGCGGCAAAACGCACCTTGTTGGAGGAAAGCTTTGAGGTGGGAGCCGTGCCTCCTTCCGATTTGATGAAGTCGGTGGATGGAACGATCAAGTATTTGTATCCTGCCGGTCCCGGTAATTTTGTTGAGTCTGTGTATATCCCGACGGAGGACAGGGCGACATTGTGTGTCTCTTCCCAGGTAGGGTGTAAAATGAATTGTCTTTTCTGTATGACTGGCAAGCAGGGTTTTACCAAGAACTTGTCAGCTAACGAGATCCTGAACCAGATACAATCCTTACCGGAAACGGAGGAACTGACCAATATCGTTTTTATGGGAATGGGGGAACCATTGGACAATGTGGATGAGCTGTTTAAAGTATTGGAAATCCTGACTGCTCCTTACGGATATGCATGGAGTCCGAAGCGAATCACAGTTTCGACTATCGGAGTTGCCAAAGGATTAAAACGGTTTCTTGAAGAGAGCGAATGCCATTTGGCCGTCAGCCTGCATTCCCCTTATCCGGGCGAACGGCTCTCCTTGATGCCGGTTGAAAAGGCTTTTCCTGCGCGTGATATTATCGAGACGATCAAACAATATGATTTTACGCACCAACGCCGTATTTCGTTCGAATACATTGTTTTTAAAAATTTGAATGATGATCTTCAACATGCGAAGGCTTTGGTTTGTTTATTAGATAAAGTCCCTTGCAGAGTCAACCTGATCCGTTTTCATGCAATCCCCAATGTGTCGTTGGAAAGTTCGGACTTGGCAAGAATGGAGGCGTTCCGGGATACGTTGAATGCAGCTGGCATTGTTTGTACGATCCGGGCATCACGAGGAGAAGATATATTTGCCGCATGCGGGATGCTTTCTACAGCTAAGAAACAACAAAAAGAATAGAAATGGTATCTTTTGAGGGAAAAGAAGCTATATTTGTATAACAAAAAATTAAACGGGTATGAAAACACATTCTTTATTGATCAGCTTTTTAGTGCTTCTTATCATGATGGGAGCATGTAGTTCGGGCCCGGTGATGAGAAATGCTACCGGTTTCGCCTATGAAATTGTTGTGACGATGGATAAAGCTGACTGGGATGCTCCTGCCGGAAAGGCTATCAAAGCCGAACTGACTTCCGATATTCCGGGACTGCCACAGTCCGAACCAGCCTTTAAGATCACCTATGCGACTCCTGACCAGTTTAACGGTCTGTTAACGTATGTACGCAATGTTTTGATTGTTAAGATAGATAAGTCTCAGTATACGAAAGTTTCACTGAACTATGAGAACAATCGCTGGGCGAAAGGCCAGGTTGTGATGACGTTGACAGCTCCTGACGATGCAGCCATTCTTGAATACGTAAAGGCTCATCCACGGAACATAGTGGATTTTTTTACCAAATGTGAAAGAAACCGTACGATCGAGCAATTGGAGAAAGAACACAGTCCGGTGGTTATGGATCATGTGAAGGACCGCTTTAACGTTATGTTGAGTGCTCCGGCAAACATGACTTATTTCCGTGACACGACCGGCTTTTTCTGGGCTTCCAACAATGCTAATACTGGACGTACGGATATTGTCGTCTATGATTTTCCATATAAGGATGCCAATACTTTCACAGCCGACTATCTGATTGCAAAACGTGACTCTGTTATGAAGCTGAATATGCCGGGAACGTTTCCGGGATCTTATATGGCTACGGATACAGCATGGGTGACTTATACTCCGACAACGGTAAATGACAAATATTGTGGTGTGCTGCGTGGTTTGTGGCATATGAAAGGTGATATGATGGGCGGTCCGTTCGTTAGTCATGCACGTTTGGACGAAAAGAATAATCGGGTTGTAGTCGTTGAAGGCTTCGTATTCGCCCCAGAGACGGATAAGCGCAATTTTATCCGTCGTGTCGAATCTGCATTGTATACTTTGCGCCTGCCTGGTGAATTTGAAGAAACACAGGTGGAGAAACTGGATGTTCCTGAAGAGAAATAACAAAAATTATGATTTATAGTAGAGATGGGATAAATCATAAATCATAAATCAAAATATATGGAAGAACGATTGGTTAAGGTGGGCATTACCCACGGAGATATAAATGGTATCGGTTACGAGGTGATACTGAAAACATTGTCGGATACTCGTATAACCGAACTTTGCACGCCGGTCATTTACGGTTCGTCGAAGATCGCCGCTTATCACAGAAAGGCCTTGGAGCTGCCCGCTGTAAATTTGAGTATCATTGCACAGGCTGAAGATGCCGGAGTAAACCGGGTGAACGTTATCAATTGTGTGGATGACGAGACTAAAGTTGAGTTGTGTCAATCTACAACTGTTGCTGGCGAAGCCGCTTATCTGGCTCTGGAGGCTGCCGTTACCGACTTGAAACGTGGTGCGGTGGATGTATTGGTAACAGCTCCTATCAATAAACACAATATACAGAATGAACAATTTCATTTTCCCGGTCACACAGAATACCTGGAGCAATGTTTCGGAGGTTTGGGAAAAAAGGCATTGATGATTCTGATGAAAGATAATCTTCGTGTTGCGCTGGTGACGGGACATATTCCATTGGCCCAGGTCGCATCAAAGATTACTGTTGAAGATATTGTGTCCAAATTGCGTATTTTTAATCAGTCTCTTAAGCAGGATTTCGGAATCGTGCGTCCTCGTATAGCAGTCCTTTCATTAAATCCGCATGCTGGAGATGCCGGATTGTTAGGTAAGGAGGAGGAAGAAATAATTGTCCCGGCTATCCAGGAAGCAGAGAAGAGGGGGGTGATGTCTTTCGGACCGTATGCTGCTGATGGCTTCTTTGGTTCGCAAATGTACGATAAATTCGATGGTGTACTGGCTATGTATCACGATCAGGGTTTGGCTCCCTTTAAAACGTTGGCGATGGATGATGGTGTTAATTATACGGCAGGTTTATCGATCGTACGGACTTCACCGGCTCATGGTACGGCTTATGATATTGCCGGTCAGAATGTAGCCTCTGAAGAATCTTTCCGTCAAGCTTTATACGCTGCTTTGGATATTTACCGGAACCGTACTCGTTATCGGGAGGCTACAGCCAACCCGCTACGCAAGCAGTATTTCGATAAGGGAGGCGACAATGAAAAGCTCGACCTGACCAAAGAGGAAGACGAATAACCGGAAGTTCGGAAATCATTTAAATCAAAAAGCCATTTCTTACTTTACGAACAAAGTTGGAAATGGCTTTTTGTTTTTTGTCCGTAGTAGAAAAGTAAAAGAGGGGTGTTTTTTGTTGTAAGTTCCTGTTTAATCGTTTGTTAGTTGGAGTTATGTCATTCTTGTATTTTACTTAAATATATAATTGTGGATATGAGGCGGAGAGGGAGAATGCCCAAACTGAATCAGGGACAGTCCTTTTTTTCGCCATTTTTTTTTGAAAGGAAAAGTTTGTGTAAGTTTGCGGTTTCAAAAGGATATTAAGTATTATGTTTAAGGATAAAACGATTGTATATACATCAGGGACATTCGATATGTTCCATTACAACCATCTTCGGATGATAAACTATGCCCGCAGCCTTGCGGATATTTTGATTGTAGGGGTGAGTACGGATGAATTGGTGTCTTCTTATAAGGCGAAGCCGATCATTCCTTTTACAGAGCGTCTGCAAATTATCGAAGCATTGAAGACTCCCGATATTGTCATTCCACAACATACGTTGGATCATTCCGAAATAGTCAAAAAGCTGAATATCGACGCTTTTGTTGTGGGGGACGACTGGTATGGCAAGTATGATTATTTGAAGGACTTGGGCGTACAGGTGTTCTATTTCCCTTATGGGACGGGAGTGTCCTCTTCCAACTTGAAGAAAACGATCCATGATTCATACGAAGCGAATTTGAAGTCTCAGCGGCAGTCCAAACCTGAATCTGTTAAAGGCTTCGGTGAAAAAGAATAAGGGTGATGATGGAAAAATGGGTATTGATTACCGGAGGAACGAAGGGGATAGGCAAAGCGGTTGCAGAATGTTTGGCAAAAGCCGGTTACAGCCTGATTTTGACTTATGCCTCGGATGAAGATGGGGCTTTTCGGGTGGCAGACGGTTTGCTGCAACAATACAAAGTGAAGGTTCGTACGTTTCAGGCCGATATTTCCGACCGGGAGTCAATCGAAAAAATAGAATCGTTTTTAACCGAATGCTCTATGCGCTTGGATGCGGTGATCTTTAATGCCGGCTTGACCTGCCGTGATCCGTTTGAGGAATTGGATATGGCGGAATGGGAACGAGTGTTTTTTGCCAATGTGCATTTCCCTGTCTTCCTGTTGCAACGTATTGTCGGTTTGATTAATAAGGGGGGAAGTATTGTTTTTACCGGTTCCTTGATGGGAATACAGCCCCATTCGGTTTCGCTGGCGTATGGAGTGACGAAGAGTGCCGTGCATGCGTTGGTGAAGAATATGGTGAAGTTCCTGGTTCCGTACGAGTTGCGTGTGAATGCCGTGGCTCCCGGTTTTGTGGATACCGAATGGCAGAAAACGAAACCGGCTGAAATACGTCGTAATATAGAGAACAAGGTTTCATTAGGGCGTTTTTGTGATCCGGAGGAACTGGCGGAAGTTTATAAAATGTTAGTAGAAAATAGTTATTTTAATGGCGAAGTGATCGTCGTCGATGGCGGTTATTCGTATAAATAGAAAATAAATGAGCGACTTGGATAAAGAGTACGAGGCTTCGTTGAAGTCGATAGAAACAGAAAACAAGATTGACCGGATTTTTTATCGTCCTATCGGCTTTCGTATCGCCCGTATGTTAAGTACAGGTATTACGCCTAATATGGTGACTGTTGTGTCTATTTTTGTAGGGGCGGCAGTCGGTTTCTTTTTTTATCATGATGATCTGATTTATAATGTTTGCGGTATCCTGTTGCTGGTGTTTGCAAATATTCTGGACTGTGTGGACGGGCAGTTGGCCCGCCTGACGGGGATCAAATCGGCGATCGGCCGTATTTTGGATGGTTTTGCCGGAGATATCTGGTTTACGTGTATTTATGTCGCTTTCGCCCTTCGTCTGTCTCATGACTATGGAACGGACTGGTTCTTCGCATTGGCGGTTCTTTCCGGTTTGTCACATTTGGTGCAGGCGAATATTACAGACTACTACAAGACACTTCATTTATATTTCATCAGCAAGGATAAAGGTGCGGAGTTCCAGTCGTTGGAACAGGTACGTGCCCGCCATAAGGAAATGAAGTACGGTATCAATAAATTCTTCTATTTCCTCTATCGTGGTTATACGCTTTTGCAAGTGAAGGCCACTCCGTCCTTACAGGGGATGCTTCGCAGTTTGCATGAGCGGTATGGAGATGATATTCCGGAAGATATCCGTATCCGTTTCCGCAAGCAGAGCAAGGAGCTGATGCACATGATAGACCTTTTGACTTTTAACGGACGTACGATCGTAATGTTCGTCGTGGTTTTGGTCGGTGAGGTCTGGGTTTATTTCTTGTATGAGATAATTGTGTTGAACATCGTTTTGCTGCTTGCCATGAGAAAGCACGAACAGATGTGTGCAACATTCTATAAATAAGAATTTATGAAAGAGAGCGTAGTAGACATACATGATTTACAGGAAGCTGCCCCGTTCTTTAAAAGTAGTTTCGGTACTTTCGTGGGGAAAGTGCTGATCAAATGGTTGAGTATCGATAAGGTAAACAAGGCCCATGCCCATAACTGCCATTTACGGGGAGCGGAGTTCACAACCGCCTTGCTGAATGACCCGTTGATCAATATCAAATATAATCTGCGTAACGCCGAGGTACTGGACCATCTGCCCGAAGGTGCTTTCGCCACTGTTTCGAATCATCCGATCGGATCGATAGACGGGATTATGCTGATCGATATATTCGCTTCACGTCGTCCGGATTTCAAAGTGATGGTAAACGGCGTATTGACTAAAATCGGGGCTATGGGAGATAATTTCGTATCTGTCAAGCCTGACTCTAATAATCAAGGAGCTAATCTGAAGAATATAAACGGGGTCCGTATATCCCTGCAACAGCTGAAAGAAGGGCATCCGATGGGTTTTTTTCCTGCCGGGGGAATCTCGATGTATAATAAGAAGACTAAGAAGATACAGGATTTACCCTGGACGCACAGCGTGATTCGTCTGATCCGGAAAGCCAAAGTGCCCGTGTATCCTGTTTATTTTGATTTCCTGAATTCCGGTTTTTTCTATTGGCTGGGTCGGATCGACTGGCGTATCCGTACGTTGCGCATACCGGCCGAGGCCTTTAATAAGCGCGGGCGTACAGTCGACGTTTACATCGGCGAGCCTGTTTCTCCAGAAGAAATCCAAAATATTGTCGATGACAAAGACCTGGCTGAGTTTTTATATCAACGGACGTACGCAGCTAAAAAATAACAAACCTGTATAGAAACCGCCTTCAGATTCGGTTAATTGGATTAAGATTTGTAATTTTGGCAGATAAAACTGAAATAATTACAGATAGTAGAAGAAATATGATAAAGGTTGATGTGCAGCAGATAAAACAGCGTTTTGGAATTATTGGCAATAATGCCGGGCTGAACCGGGCTATTGATGTTGCTCTACAGGTCGCTCCAACAGATTTGTCTGTGCTGATTACCGGTGAAAGTGGTGTCGGTAAAGAAACTTTTCCTCAGATTATACATCAGAACAGCCCGCGTAAACATGGACAATATATAGCAGTGAACTGTGGTGCCATTCCCGAAGGCACGATCGACTCGGAATTGTTTGGACATGAAAAAGGCTCTTTTACGGGAGCGTTGTCCGACCGTAAAGGCTATTTCGAGGTGGCGGATGGCGGGACGATCTTCCTGGATGAGGTGGGAGAGTTACCCACTCCTACACAGGCACGTTTGTTGCGTGTCTTGGAGACGGGAGAGTTTATCCGTGTCGGTTCATCCAAAGTCCAAAAGACAAATGTCCGTATTGTCGCGGCGACGAATGTCAATCTGACGCAGGCCGTAGCAGAAGGAAAATTCCGTGAAGATTTGTTTTACCGTCTGAGTACGGTGCCTATTCAGGTTCCTCCCCTGCGCGAGCGTGGTGAGGACATCATCTTGCTTTTCCGGAAATTTGCCAGCGATTGTGGGGAGAAATACCGGATGCCGCCGATCCGTTTGGATGAGGAAGCCCGTCAGTTGATGCTTTCCTATCGTTGGCCGGGAAATGTCAGGGAACTGAAAAACATAACGGAACGTATTTCTGTTATCGAGGAAAATCGGGATATCACCGCTTCCGTGCTTCGTCTGTATTTACCTGATCTGAATATCGAGAAATATCCGGTCCTAGTCAAGCAGGATTCCGACCAGAAGATATTCAACAGTGAACGGGAGATTCTGTATCAAGTACTGTTCGACATGAAGAAAGATGTCAACGAACTTAAGAAGTTGGTACATGACATTATGGGAGGCAAGATGCCGATCGAGGTGCCGGAAGAACCGGCGGCTTATCCCCATCCGATCCATACCGTCCATCCGGTTCCTTCCATCCAGGAAGCTGAAGCAGTGGAAGAGGAAGAGAGTCTGTCATTGGAAGAAGTCGAGAAAGAGATGATCCGAAAGGCGTTGGAGAAACATAACGGTCGTCGTAAGAATGCCGCTGCCGATCTGAAGATATCGGAACGGACACTTTACAGAAAAATAAAAGAATATAATCTGGAATAAAAGATGTTGAAGAATAATAAGATATGGCTTTTCTGCTTAATCGGCCTGATAGTGACGGCTTGTTCGATCTCCTATAAGTTTAATGGTGCTTCTATCGATTATACGAAGGTCAAGACGATTACGATCAAGGATTTCCCGAACCAGGCTCCGTTAGTCTATCCACCCCTTTCTCAAAAATTTACGGAAGCACTGAAGGATATTTATATCCGTCAGACTCGCTTGCAGTTAGTAGGTAGCAACGGTGACTTGGACTTGGAAGGTGAAATTACCGGCTATGACCTGACCCCTATGGCTGTAAAAGAAGATGCTTATGCCTCACAGACCAAGTTGACAATTACGGTTCGGGTGCGTTATGCCAACCGGGTAAATCCGGATGAGGATTTCGAGCAGAGTTTCTCGCATACCGTGAATTCGATGCGACTCAGATGTTGCAACAGGTACAGGACCAGTTATCGGAGGAGATTATTGACGAGCTTGTCGATCAAATTTATAATGCAACGGTTGCCAACTGGTAAAAATGAAAGCTGCTGATCTATATCGACTGATGGAGAACCCGGCCCTGCTGACTGAGGATACACTTCCGCAGTTAAAGCAGATTGTCGATGAATTTCCGTATTTCCAGATTGCCCGGATGCTTTACCTGAAGAACTTGGCAGTCTTGAACGATATACGTTTTAGCGTAGAATTGAAAAAAATGTCAATCTATGTCCCTGACCGTAGGAAGTTGTTTACCCTGATAGAAGGTGAACGGTTCGGTTTGCAGTTACAGTCTGCGAAAGAGGAAAATCCAGCCCGTGAAGATGCTTTTTCACTGATCGATGCTTTTCTCTCCAATCGTGAGGAGGAAGAGCCGAAGGCGGATGCGTCTCTTCTGTTCCAACCGTCCGTTTCGTCAGATTACATCTATTGGTCGCTGACGAAGGAAAACGGGCAAGTAGAGGAAAAAGAAGAGGAAGTCCGTTTGCAACATCACGATCTGATCGATTCTTTTATAAAAAATGAAGAGCAGCGTACTCCTGGTAGTGGTCTGAACCTGGATATGGAGACAACCGGAGCACCAGTTCCCGGAAATCTGGCGGAGTTGGAGGAGAGCCAGCATAAACCGCTGGATGATTCTTATTTTACAGAAACATTAGCTCATATTTATGTAAAGCAGAAGCGATATGAGAAAGCATTGCAAATAATTAAAAACTTAAACTTGAAATATCCAGAAAAAAATGTTTACTTTGCAGACCAAATCAGATTTCTGGAAAAGTTGATTATTAACACTAAAAAATAAAACAAAGATGTACGTATTTATTTCTATCTTAATCCTGATCGCATCTATACTATTGATCTTGATTGTATTGATTCAGAACTCAAAAGGTGGAGGTCTGGCTTCAGGATTCTCTTCTTCCAACCAAATTATGGGGGTACGCAAAACCACAGATTTTCTTGAAAAAGCAACCTGGACTCTTGCCGGTACTGTTGTTGTTTTAAGTATTGTGATTACTGCTTTTATTCCGAGAGCTCAGCACACGAATCAGTCTGAAATCAAAGAACAGATAAATAATGCTGTAACAATTGATCCGAATACAGTTGCTCCTGACTTTGGCACTGCCCAGCAGCCTGCAACAGCTCCTGTTTCTTCTGAAGAAGAAGCTCCGGCTAACTAATCGGAAACGGATTTTCGATATAATGGAGAGGCGTCCTGCAACAAGGATGTCTCTTTTTTTGTTTTATTTGATAGAATTATCGATAAGCGGATAGAAATAATTTATCATGGGCGATACATATTTCTTCGTATCTTTGTCACTACAGGCGGATAGGCCTGTCTTAAATCGTAAACAAATATGGACATGATTAATTTTGATGGACTGTTGATAGGTATTGCAACCTTTCTGATTATCGGGCTTTTTCACCCGGTTGTGGTAAAAGCGGAATATTATTGGGGCACGAAATGTTGGTGGATCTTTCTCGTTTTGGGAATAGTGGGAACTGTCGCTTCCCTGCTGATTGAAAGCGTTTTCGTCTCGGCTATTTGCGGCGTCTTTGCCTTTTCCTCTTTTTGGACGATAAAGGAAGTTTTCGAGCAGGAAGAGCGCGTCTTGAAAGGCTGGTTTCCTAAGAATCCCAAACGTACTTATCCGGAGCATAAGCCTTAATCGGGCTTTTTATGCTTAATCAGTATTTGAGCGTTGCCACCATAATAACCGGATTGTCATTTTCTTTCAAGTTCTCCAGAATTTTGACTAGTTGGTCACGCTTTTCAAGCAGAAGGATTTCCGATCGCTTCAACTCCTCTATATCGACCTGTTCCAGTAGGTCGAATGAGTTATAGGCGCAGAGCCATTGCTGGTCTGTTGTACTGGTAGGGTAGAAAGGAAGGCTGATAAGTCTTTTCCACATCTATACAAGCGTTTTTTTCTGAAACAATTATCATACTGTCATATGTAAGTTTACATAGCTATAAACCAATGTGTTAAATAATGATAGTTCCTGTTTTTATTATCATTTATCTATCATATACTATCCATAGATAAAATAATAAAAGGCTATATGTCAATTATTTATTAAATATCGGATATACTTTGAGATTGATATCAAATATGTTAAAACTGCCCATCTTTATAAGAAAAGATAAGCTACTTTTTTTCTAAAAGCAACTTGAAAAACTTCTTTAGATTCGGGTGTAGGCAGGTGGGAAACCCGGGTGTGGGAGATGTGAATATCCGGGTCTTTGCGAAACCGGAACGGGGATGTTGAGCTGTTTATCTGCCTTGTTCGGTAGGATTTTATGCCCTGTTTCTGTTTTTATATAGAGAGGTGATATCTGATCGCGTTTTTGATGCGGAAGGTTACTCTGCCCCAAATATGAATCTATGTTCATATTCAAATATTATCCGTACCTTTGTCACGTTAAACATCATCAGTATGAAAACAAAGAAGAAAGATTCATTTATGGATTACATCAAAGCGAACCGAAAAGGAAGTAGGGAAGCGGAGATTGAGAATCATGGTCATCCGGTTAGTTTCAACCGAGTACATGTATCGAAAAAGGTTTATAACCGTAAAAGAGATAAGGCAGATGCCCGGAGGCATCTGCCTTATTGGTATTTTATCGTTTACTGCAATTAGTGCTGATGGTTGTGCACAGGATATTTTTCCTTAAACCACTCGACTAATTTTCCGTCTTTGAAACTTAACAGGTAGTATCCTTCCGTGTCTCAGTCATGGAAGCAGTCTTGTAACTGATGGTCTCGATTGAACCTTCGGAGGTCATGCGGGCACCCGCCGATTCGAAATCTTTTCCCAATATGGAAATCACTTTCTTTTTGGTCATACCTAATTCTATATCTTTCATTTTACTGTCCATTTGATAAGGTTGCATAAGCGTTCCGCAGCTTGTCAGCAGGAATGTGGCCAGTAGTACATACATCCATTTTATCTTTTTCATATATTCTTTTGTTTTTTATAGTAAGTAAACACATGACAAAAGTAATGATATTTTGTGAAAAGAGTCCGTTCTTTTTTAATATCTTTTGGAAGTGAGATATAAAGTTGATCAAGGGATAGGTAAATCATATACATATATGACATCTTCGGTGTCTCCGTCTACGGCATAAATTTTCTTTTCTTTGTCGGATACGCTGAAAAGGGTGAGTTTCCGGTCCATATCATATCGGGCTATGGGTTCTCCGTCCCAGTTCCAGACTTGCAATTCCTGTATTCTGTTTTCTGCTCGGGTCGAATTCTTGCACATGACATAGATGTATTTTCCGTTTGTGCGCGGGGGAATATGATAATAGACGACTCGGTCTTGCATATCTTCTTTGATTGCCTCTTCGTATGGAGGAGCTTTTATGATTACGTCCTTTATGATATGTCCGTCCGTATTCAAGATGAGGAACCGTTTGAAATACCCGTAAAAGGAAATAAAACGAGTATGATCGTTGTTAAGGACGCTGTTTTTTACGTATTTGAAGATTGGCTCTTCTTGGTTATTGGTCTTATCCCAGTCTGGGTAGGAGGTTAATTCTTTCGGTGTCGAATGAGAATCCAACGAAAGGTATTCGGCATCACTGTCCATTCCACCCCAATAGATGATGGATGTATCATTTAGTGGTAAAACGCCGTTAGCAGGAATTTCGTCTATATCGAATTCTACAGCGTGTTCATTGTCTATCCATAATGTCGAATCCTGTATCCATACTTCTTTTAGCTTTCTATCGGGTTGGGAAAAGATTTTGAATCCTTTTTCGGTCGGTAAAAACAATCTTCTCTCCAATTGATAGAAATCTTGTGGCCCTTGTCCTGGTATTCCGGCAGCGAATTTCCATTTGAGTTCGGGGAGCGTAAAAAATAGCAGTAAAAGAAAGTTTGTATTTTTCATGTAGTGAAGAATTAAAAAAGAGGAAAACCTTTCGATTTTCCTCTTTTCAAGAGCGGAAGACGGGGCTCAAACCCGCGACCCTCAGCTTGGAAGGCTAATGCTCTATCAACTGAGCTACTTCCGCAATTTGTTTGTTTTTTAATTGTCAATTGTTCATTCTCAATTGTCAATTAATAAGTGGGCAGTGATGGATTCGAACCACCGAAGGCGAAAGCAGCTGAGTTACAGTCAGCCCCATTTGGCCACTCTGGTAACTGCCCCCGTTATTTTCAATTGCAGTGCAAAGGTACGATTATTTTTGAAACTTGCAAGCGTTTAGGCAGAAAAATTTACCATTTTAAGAGCGGTTACTGCTGCTTCATCGCCTTTGTTTCCGTATTTGCCACCTGCACGGTCTTCGGATTGCTGCATGGTATCTGTTGTTAATAGTCCGAAAATGAACGGAATATCGTACATAAGGTTCAATTCTGTAATACCCTGCGTAACGCCTGAACATACATAATCGAAATGAGGAGTATCGCCTCTTACAACACAACCTAAAACGATAACGGCGTCTACTTCTTTTGTTTCAGCCATTCTTTTTGCGCCAAAAGTCAGTTCGAAGCTGCCCGGTACTCGTTTTACATATATGTTTTCGGCTTTGACGCCATGTTTTTCCAATGTGTTGCAGGCACCTTCCAATAGCTTTTCGGTGATGTGCTTGTTCCATTCTGCTACGACGATTCCGACAGTCACCTCCGATCCGTCAGGAACACTGTTGAAGTCGTATTCCGATAAATTTTGATAAGCTGTTGCCATATTCTTGTTCTTAAAAGAAGAGGATGCCTTGTTTGACGAGACATCCTCTTATATGATTATAATAATGTATATGCGTTATTTGTTCAATGCTGAAGCACGGGTGATATATTTGTCGATATCGGAAGCTTCCATTGAATTGAAATATTTTTCCTTGATCGTAGTGTATGCTTTAACTGCATCGCCATACTGTTTCAGGCTTTCGTAAGCGATACCGGCTTTTTTCAGATAAGTCGGGCTGATCACTTCGTTGCTTGCCTGCTTGGCCGCTTTTTCGAAATAGCTGATACCTTCTTTTACATTGCCCATATTTACGTAGCAGTCACCGATCAGGCCCGTGATAGCCGGAGAGATCATGTCATCGCTACCGCTGAAAGATTTCAGAAGGTCCAATGCTTTTTCGTTTTCACCCATCTTGAAATAGCAGATACCGGCATAAGCCTTTGCCAGGTTACCGGCTGATGTGCTTCCGTATTGATCGATGATAGCTTCGAATCCTTCATAATCCGCACCGTTTCCGTTCAATGCCAGGTTGAAAGAATCTTTGGCAAAATATTGTTCGCCTTTGAACATAGCTGCTGCGGCTTTTTTCTCTTGCGGAATTAAATATCCGTGCTTGATACCCAAAACAGCTCCAACAACGAGAGCGAGTGCTATAATACCATAAATGATTTTCTTTGAATTGTTTTCAATGAACTGTTCCGATCTCGAAACAATTTCTTCGACCTCTAACTCCTTGTTGGTGTCTTTTTCCTTAGTAGCCATAATGTTTTATAGTTGTTATTATTTTATCACTGTTTTATGCCTGTGGCAATTCAAGTCGCAAAAGTAGTTTTTTTTACTGAGAAAATCTATACTTAGAAGTATATTTTTTAATTTTGTGCGACTAATATAGTGCGGATGATACTTAAAAAGCTTTCTATACTCAATTATAAAAACATTCTTCAGGCAGAAGTTTCTTTCTCTCCCGATATAAATTGTTTTTTCGGGAATAACGGAATGGGGAAGACCAATCTGCTGGATGCCGTTCATTATCTCTCTTTTTGTAAGAGCCATATCAACACGCCCGATTCCCAGTTGATCAACAACGGACAGGATATGTGTGTGTTGCAGGGTAACTATGACTATGAGGGACGTGAAGAGGAGATCTTTTGTGCCATCCGCCGCCGGCAGCGGAAACAGTTCAAGCGGAATAAGGAAGAGTACGACAAACTGTCGGAGCATATCGGTCTGTTGCCATTGGTGATGGTTTCTCCTGCCGATTCGGAACTGATACAGGGCGGGAGCGAAGAGCGCCGTCGCTTTCTCGATGTGATTATTTCGCAGCAGGACAAACCCTACCTGCATGCACTGATACAATATAATAAAGCTTTGCTCCAGCGGAATTCTCTGTTGAAGGACCAGTGTGCCGACGCTTCCCTCTATGAAGTGCTGGAAATGCAACTGGATATGTACGGCCGGATGGTGTATGAGAAGCGGCAGATGCTGGTCAACGATTTCATCCCGATCTTCAACGAGTATTACCAGACGATTTGCCGTTCGACCGAACAGGTCGGTTTGCGGTATATTTCCCAGCTAGAGAAAGGGAATCTGGCGGATATGTTGGCTGCCAACCGGGAACGCGACCGCATACTCGGTTATACCTCGACCGGTATTCACAAGGATGAACTGGAGATGACGATGAATGACTACCTGATCCGCCGTGTCGGTTCGCAGGGGCAGAACAAAACGTATCTGATTGCCCTTAAGCTGGCTCAGTATGTGTTTCTTTCCCGCAGGGGACAGGCATGTCCGATCCTTCTGCTGGACGATATTTTCGATAAACTGGATGCCGATCGGGTGGAGCAGATCGTCAAGTTGGTGAGCGGTGACCAGTTCGGGCAGATCTTCATTACCGATACGAACCGGAAATACCTGGACGCCATCCTGCAATCGATTAATCACGGCTACGCTCTGTTCAGGGTCGAACAGGGCGAAGTACAACCAATGGAGGAGGCGGAATGATGCACCGGAATGCACAGACGTTGGGCGATGCGATCCGGGAGTTTTTTGAAGACAATGCCGAGTTGCGGGGGAAGATACAGGAAATTCGTGTCTTGCGGGCTTGGGGAGAGATATTGGGACCGATGGTTGCACAGTACACGTGTAATATCTATATAAAAGACAAAGTGCTGCATGTTTCCCTCACTTCTTCCGTCCTGAGAAGTGAATTGGTCTTATGCCGAGAGCGTCTGGTAAAGAGCCTGAACGATTATGCCGGGGCGACAGTTATACAAGATATAGTGATCAGATAATCTCCTTTTCTGTTATGATCAGGTCCATTTTCCGGTCGAACGGTTCGACCGGTATTTGGTCTTTCAGTTGGAAATCGTAGCTGATTCCGATTTTAGGAACGTTCAGTGTGGAGAGCAAACGGTCGTAAAACCCTTTTCCCCGTCCGAGGCGGTTACGCTGCCGGTCGAAAGCTACGCCTGGAACAATGATCAGGTCTATTTCGTTTTCCGGTACGGCCACGCAATCTTCGGTCGGTTCCAAAATGCCGAAAGCACCGGCTTTGAGTGATTCCTTTCCTGAGTATAGGAGTAATTGGAGGTCATTCCCCTTTATAAGAGGGAGCAATAATTTCTTTTCCCGATACCATTTTTCAATCAGACCGGCTGTTTGCACCTCGCCAGAAATGGCGTGGTAAAGTGCTATGCATGAAGCTTGCCGGAAGAGATCCGTCTCTTCCAGCCGTTCCATTATCTTAGCAGAGAGATCCTGCAATGTAGTCTTCGTGTATGATCTCTTTAAGGAGGCCATATCCTCTCGAAGCGTTTGTTTGGCTTTGCGCAATTCCATTGGATGTATTGTTTTTGTTCTCCGGTGTCGGGAATGATTTGCCTTCGTTCAGAACTTTGATGGCACGTTTCAGTGTGATATCATCGTTCTGGAAGATAGGATAGAAGCCGGCTTCGTCGAAGAAGTTACGGACGATGTAGGCCTGGAGTTGTTTCTCGATCAGTTTGCCTGATATGTTGATCAGGTGCGGACGTTTCTTGATCCCTTTCGTTGCGGCATAGTTGGTGAAATCGGAAAGCAGCGGTTGCTGTTGCAGATATTGATACAAATCCTGATAGGTTTTGAAAGAAGACAACTTGTCGTAATTGCGATCCGAGTATTCGAGTGCATACAGGTTCAGCGTACCGGAATTGACTACGTTGGAGAAATAAGAAGTTACACCGCTTGTGTCACGCGGGATGAAGATATCCGGCATGATACCGCCACCACCGTAAACAGGGCGTCCCATTACAGTTTCATATTTCTCGCTGTTGTTCAGCTTGATACTGTCGGCAGAGTCGAATTCTCCGTGCATGAAGCGTTGGTAGATATCCTGTTCGTATTCGCTGTCTTTCCCTAATTCATACTTTTTCTGGATACAACGTCCCGACGGAGTGTAATAACGTGCGATCGTCAGACGGATTTCCGAGCCGTCACTTAACTGGATAGGAGACTGGACCAAGCCTTTGCCGAAAGTACGGCGGCCGATGATTAGCCCGCGGTCGTTATCCTGGATAGCCCCGGAGAAGATTTCGCTGGCGGAAGCCGAGAACTCGTCTGTCAGGACTACGATCGGAGCATCCTGCAAGTGCCTGTGCCGTTCGTATAGACATCGTTGCGTGGGAATGCCTTTCCTTCCGTATATACGATCAGTCGACCTTCCGGCATAAATTCGTTTACCATATTGATGGCGGCGTCCATATAACCGCCCGTGTTACCGCGGAGGTCGATCACGAATGAGGTGCAGCCAGCCTGCTTCAGCTTGGCGATTGCCGTAATAAACTCGTTATAAGTGGTACGGCCGAATTTGCTTACTTTGATGTAGCCGATTCCTTTGCTTACCTCGTAAGACACATCGACCGAACTGACGGGAACATCGCCGCGAGTCACGTCGAAATACAATAACTCCGGCTCGTTTTTACGTTTTACACCCAGCTTGACCGTACTGTTCTTCGCACCTCGCAGGGTCTTCATGATGACTTCCTGGTCGCTTTTGTTGCCGGCATACAGGGAGTCGTTGATCGTGATGATACGGTCGAAGGGCTTCAGACCGGCCTTTTCGGACGGTCCGCCCGGAATGACGTTGATAACCAGGATGGTGTCGGTTTGCATATTGAAGGAAACCCCGATACCGCTGAACGATCCTTCCAGGTCTTCATTCACCCGTTGGGCGTCTTTGGCCGGTATATATACGGAGTGCGGGTCCAGCTCGCTGAAAACTTTAGGAATGGCATCTTCCACCAGTTGCTTCATATTGACGGTATCGACATACTGTTCGTCAATAATGTCAAGTATGGCATTGATCTTATTTCCACTGGAATAAATATGTCTTTTGCCTTGTGTCAGTCTAAGGTAATGATTCCCTACAAAGATTCCGAGAGCAACACTTAAAGCTATAATCACAGGCAGCCATACGGCCAGCCTTTTGTTCTTGTCCATAAAACGTATCTTTAGTCGTTTATTTCTATATAATCTATAATAACACCTGCGCGACGTAATAGGTTGCAACCATCTTCCACCCTGTATTTTTCAGAGTATACCACCCGCTTGATCCCAGATTGGATGATGAGTTTGGCACATTCGATGCAAGGAGCGGAGGTGACGTAGATCGTTGCGTCTTTGCTGCTGTTGGACGAAGCGGCCACTTTCGTGATGGCATTGGCTTCCGCATGTAGGACGTAAGGTTTGGTGACATTGTTCTCGTCTTCGCAAACATTCTCGAAACCGGATGGCGTACCGTTATATCCATCAGAGATAATCATTTGGTCCCTGACTATCAGTGCCCCAACCTGGCGTCTCTTGCAATACGAATTTTCCGCCCATACGGCTGCCATCCTGAGATAACGCTTATCCAATTCGAGTTGCTTTTCCTTCTTATCGCACATCGTCTTCTGATTTTATATACCTTAATTATATAATAGTAGGCAAAGGTACATATATTTGGGATAAATGGAATAGGTTCGAAGTTTTTTTGTATCGGCGAATGTGATAAAATTGTATACCGGATAACTGTGGCCGGATGCTGGTGTAATTTGTTTTCGACATTGTCGTGTATAAATTCGACGTTGTCGTATATATATTCGACATTGTCAAAAATATACACGACAATGTCGAAAACAAATTACACTTGCATTTGATCAGAGCCGGATGCAGATGAGTCGGCAGGTTCTATCCCGTTCCTTTTCAACAGGGCGCCGATTTCTGCATCTTTTCCCCGGAAACGTCTGTACAGGATATTCGGATCTTCGGTGCCGCCTTTCGACAGGATGTTTTCACGAAAAGAACGGGCTGTCTCCCGGTTGAAGATTCCCGTTTCTTTGAAGACCGAGAAAGCATCGGCATCCAAGACTTCCGCCCATTTATAGCCGTAATAGCCGGCTGAATATCCCCCAGAGAAAATGTGCCCGAAACTGCTACTCATCAAGGTTCCGGTAACTTCCGGGACGATCACGGTCTGCTTCCAGGCCTCCTTCTCGAAAGCGATTACATCCCCGCCGAATGGCTCTGTCCGGGTATGCCAGGCCATATCCAGAAAACCGAAGCTCAGTTGACGGCAGCAGGCGTATCCTACGTTGAAATTGGAAGCGTCTATCAGTTTTTGTACTAATTCTTGCGGGATTTTTTCTCCGGTTTGATAGTGGATGGCGATCTGATCCAGAAACTCTTTCTCTGTCAGCCAGTTTTCCATCAGTTGGGAAGGAAGTTCCACAAAGTCGCGATAGACATTTGTGCCGGAAAGGCTCGCGTATGATCCTTTTGCAAACATTCCGTGCAGGGCGTGTCCGAATTCATGTAACAGTGTGTTGACCTCGTCGAAAGTCAATAAAGAAGGTTTCGTCTCGGTCGGACGTGTGAAGTTCATCACAATGATGATTTGCGGCCGGCTGTCTTCGCCGTCTTGATCCCGGTATTGTTCTTTTATACTGTTCATCCAGGCTCCCGACTGTTTTCCGTCGCGCGGATGGAAGTCTGTATATAATATGGAAAGAAACTTCCCGTCGGCATCGTAGACTTCGTATGCCTCTACTTCGGGATGATAAACCGGAATCTCTTTATTTTCTTTAAAAGTGATGCCATATAATTGTGTGGCCAGACCGAACACGCCTTTCTTTACATGGTTCAGTTCGAAATAGGGACGCGTCATTTCATCGTTCACGTTGAAACGGGTATCTTTCAGCTTTTCTGAGTAATAACTCCAATCCCAGGGCATGACCGTTATGTTTTCTTTCTCTGTTACCGAAGCAAATCCTTGCACGGCCTCGTATTCGCTTTGGGCAACCGGTTTGTATGCCTCCAGTAGCTCATTCAGTAATTTATAGACGCGTGCGGGAGTTTTGGCCATCGTGTGTTTCAGTTTGTAGTCGGCATAGTTGGCATGTCCCATCAGGTTGGCGATTTCCTGGCGGATATTGACGATTTTCCGTATGATTTCTTTATTGTCGTATTCATCCCCTTTGTTGCCTACGCTCATGTATTCCCGGTACATCTTTTCCCGCAACCCGCGCAAAGCCGAGTAACGCATGAAAGGCACGTAGCTTGGGGCCGAGAGATTAAATAGCCATCCGGTTTTTCCTTTTTCTTTAGCCCTGAGTGCGGCGGCTTCGCGTATGCTTTCCGGTAGTCCTTCCAGTTCGTCTTCTTTTGTCAGCAACAGTTCGTAGCGGTTCTTGTCTTTCAATGCGTTCTGATCGAATGTGAGGGAAAGAAGGCTTAACTCGGAACTGAGTCTGCGGTATTTTTCTTTATTTTCGGATCCGAGTGCGGCGCCACGTACGGAAAAAGCTTCGAATGTCTCTTCCAGCAGACGTGCGTCTTCCGTCGGAGATGCAGTTCTTCTTTCTGGTCGTAGACACTTTTTACCCGTGCGAACAGTTTTTCATTCAAATAAATATTGTTGGAGCTTTCCGACAGTTTGGGCGATACCCGTTGTGAGATATCCATCATTTCGTCGTCCGCTTCCGCATTCAATACGTTGAAGAAGGCCGAGCTGACTTTATCCAGTAGCTTGCCGCTACGTTCGAGCGCTACGATTGTGTTCTCGAATGTCGGAAGTTCCGCATTGTCAGCAATGGCCCGGACTTCCTCGTCCAGTTGCCGGATTCCTTCGTCGAAAGCAGGTTCGTAGTGTTCTGTTTCGATTTGGTCGAACGGGGGAGTTTCGAACGGAGTCCGATAAGTCCCGAAAAAGGGGATTTCGCTATTTTGTTTCATGTTCTTTAGTGTTGATTTATTTATATAACAAAGGTACGGAATAATCGGCAAATAAAAATGCATTGATTTTCGGGCGATGCCAAACAACCGGATTTGGAAGTTTTTAACAGCTTGGCATGTGTTTGACAACACATATATGTACTTCTGCATAATTGTAACAGATTATCAATCAAACTGTTTTTAAATCGTAAAAAATGAAATTTCTAAATAAATATGAAAGCAAATTTGTTTTTTTATTTTTTAAGTGATACTTTTGGTCAGGATACAAAAGCAATTTATTTGTTTTCACGTTAAAGCATAAACTTAAAACCAAATATAAAATATGAGTTATCTTAAATTTGACAAGACTCTTATGACGAACCTGGAAGAAGCGCTACCAAGAGAGATTCTTCGTACAAATCGTTCGGGAGCCTATCATTGTACAACTATCGTTGATTGCAACACAAGAAAATATCACGGATTACTTGTGATTCCGGTTCCGGGACTGGATGATGAGAATCATGTATTGTTGTCGTCATTGGATGAAACTGTCATACAGCATGGAGCCGAATTTAATTTAGGGCTTCATAAGTATCAGGGAGATAATTACAGTCCGAGAGGTCATAAGTACATTCGTGAGTTCGAGTGCGAGAAAGTTCCTACGACGATCTATCGTGTAGGCGGTGTTGTTCTGAAAAAAGAGAAGTTGTTTGTCCATCATGAGAATCGAATCTTGATTCGTTATACGTTGTTGGATGCTCACTCGGCGACAACATTGCGTTTACGTCCGTTCTTGGCGTTTCGCAGTGTCCGCGAATATACACACGAGAATGCTCAGGCCAGTCGCGAATATCAGGTTGTGACGAATGGTATCAAAACATGCATGTATCCGGGCTATCCCGAATTGTATATGCAATTGAACAAAAAGAATGAGTTTCATTACCAGCCTGACTGGTATCGGGGTATCGAATATCCGAAAGAGCAGGAGAGAGGCTATGATTTTAACGAGGATCTGTATGTTCCCGGATATTTTGAAGTTGAGATAAAGAAAGGTGAAAGTATCGTCTTTTCCGGTGGGGTTTCTGAAATCGGAACTCGTACATTGAAAAAAACATTCGAAGACGAGGTTGAAGAACGTACGCCTCGCGATACTTTTCAACATTGTTTGATCAACGCTGCACACCAGTTTTTGAATAAACAGGAAAACGAATCTTATATTTTGGCCGGTTATCCGTGGTTCAAGTGCAGGGCACGCGATTTGTTTATTTCTTTGCCAGGGTTGACTTTGGCTATCGATGAGGTTTCCAAGTTTGAAATGGTAATGGAAACGGCCCGTAAGGCCATTTATAATTTTATCCACAATGAACCGAGCCGGATCAAAATTTATGAAATGGAGCATCCTGATATCTTGCTTTGGGCCGTTTGGTGTATTCAACAATATGCTAAAATGGTTTCACGTGAGGCATGCCGCGAAAAATATGGTTTATTGTTGGAAGAGATTATGAAGTTCCTCTGCCAGGATAAACATCCGAATCTGGTTTTGCATGATAACGGATTGCTTTATACGTATGGATCGAATAAAGCTGTTACATGGATGAACTCGACGGTTAACGGACATCCCGTTATCCCACGTACAGGATATATCGTTGAAATCAATACGTTATGGTATAACGCTTTGCGGTTTGTCGGAGAATTGTCGGGCGAGGCTGGAAATAACGCTTTCGCCGAATCATTGGGTGCTTTGGCAGAAAAAAGCGGGAAGTCGTTTGTCAATGTCTTCTTGAATGAATATGGCTATTTGCTCGATTATGTTGATGGCAACATGATGGAGTGGAGCGTACGTCCGAATATGATATTTGCTGTGGCATTTGATTATTCGCCTTTGAACTCCAGCCAGAAAAAAGGCGTGCTCGATATTGTAACGAAAGAATTGCTTACTCCTAAGGGACTTCGTTCCTTGAGTCCGAAAAGCGGTGGCTACAATCCTAATTATGTCGGTCCCCAGATTCAGCGTGATTATGCTTATCATCAAGGAACGGCTTGGCCTTGGCTGGCAGGTTTCTATTTTGAGGCATATCTCCGTATCTATAAGATGAGCGGTATAGGATTTATCGAACGTTATCTGATCGGGTATGAAGATGAAATGTCGTCCCATTGTATCGGTCCATTCCTGAACTGTTTGATGGTAATCCTCCGTTCAAGGGGCGTGGGGCCGTATCATTTGCAATGAATGTTGCAGAAATATTGAGAATATTATACTTATTAAGCAAATATAATTATTGAAAGGAGGAGCCTGTATGAAAGTGTTAATGTTTGGATGGGAATTTCCTCCCAAAATATACGGTGGTCTTGCGGTTGCATCCTATGGTATTACTAAAGGTCTGAGTCTGCAGAATGATGTGGAGACGACTTTTTGTTTACCGAAGCCTACCGGTGAAGAAGAAGGTTTCCTGAATATCATAGGTATGAATCAAGTACCTGTCGTATGGAGGGATGTTAATTATGATTATTTGAAGTCCAGGCTTCCCAATTATATGACGCCGGAACAATATTATGCTTTTCGTGACCATATCTATGCCGATTTCTCATATATGAATGTAAATGATTTGGGCTGTATGGAGTTTGCCGGAGGGTATCCGTCTAATTTGCATGACGAGATCAATAACTTTTCGATCATCGCGGGAGTCGTTGCTCGTCAGCAACAGTTTGACATTATCCATGCCCATGACTGGCTGACCTATCCAGCCGGTGTGCATGCAAAGATGGTGAGTGGAAAGCCTCTTTGCATTCATGTCCATGCAACCGATTTCGACCGCTCACGCGGAAAGGTTAATCCGACCGTATATGCAATGGAAAAGAACGGTATGGATTATGCGGATTGTATTATGTGCGTATCTGAATTGACACGGCAGACAGTTATACGGGAATATCATCAGGACCCGCGGAAATGTTTTGCCATGCATAATGCGGTTTATCCGTTGTCACAAGAACTTTTGGACATTCCTCGTCCGGAGCATAAAAAGGAAAAGGTCGTGACTTTCCTGGGACGTATCACTATGCAAAAAGGACCGGAATATTTTGTCGAAGCAGCAGCGCTTGTTTTGAAACGTACACGTAATATCCGGTTCGTTATGGCGGGTTCGGGCGATATGCTGGACGCCATGATCAATCTGGCTGCCGAGCGTGGAATTGCCGATCGTTTCCATTTCCCCGGATTTCAGCGTGGAAGGCAGGTATATGAAGCCTATAAGAACAGTGATGTCTTTGTGATGCCTTCGGTTTCCGAACCTTTCGGGATTGCCCCGTTGGAAGCTATGCAATGCGGAACGCCTTCCATTATTTCCAAACAGTCCGGTTGTGGAGAAATTCTCGACAAGGTGATTAAGACGGACTATTGGGATATTTATGCAATGGCTGACGCTATCTATTCGATCTGTACGAATCCCTCTTTGTTCGAATATCTTCAGGTGGAAGGGAAGAAAGAGGTCGATAGTATCACATGGGAAAAAGTCGGCTTGCGGATTCGCGCTCTTTATGAGAATGTCTTAAAGAATTACGGTAAATAATCAAACAACAATTAGATATGAAAACAATCTGTCTTTATTTTGAAATACATCAAATTATACATTTGAAACGCTATCGTTGCTTCGATATCGGTACGGATCATTACTATTATGATGATTATGAAAATGAACGCAGTATCACGGAGATTGCAGAGCGTTCTTATATTCCGGCATTGACAGCTTTACTTGAAATGGCAAAGAGCAACGGAGGAGCTTTTAAAGTCGCTTTTTCTATTTCGGGTGTGGCTTTGGAACAGTTGGAGATCTATTCTCCTGCCGTGATCGACTTGTTGCATCAATTGAATGATACGGGCTGTTGTGAATTTTTGTGCGAACCTTATTCTCACGGGCTTTCTTCTTTGGCTAATGAAGAATGTTTCCGGGAAGAAGTTTCTAGAATGAGTGCGAAGATCAAACAAGTTTTTGGACAAACTCCCAAGGTTTTCCGTAATTCCAGCTTGATTTATTCGAATGAGATCGGATCGGTTGTCGCAAGTATGGGATTCAAAGGGATTTTGACCGAAGGTGCCAAACATGTGTTGGGATGGAAGAGTCCGCATTATGTGTATCATTGTGCATATAATCCTAATTTGAAGATTTTGCTTCGTGATTTCAAATTGTCGGATGATATTAGTTTGCGTTTCTCGAATTCGGATTGGAGCGAATATCCGTTATTCGCTGATAAATATATCGGTTGGATTGCTGGTTTGCCGGAAGAAGAACAGGTTATCAATATTTTTATGGAACTTTCGGCTTTGGGTATCTCACAGTCTTTGTCTTCCAATATTTTGCAATTCTTCAAAGCGTTGCCGGCTTGTGCAAAGGAAAAAGGCATTTCTTTCTCTACTCCGACTGAAATCGTTACGAAGTTTAAGTCGGTCGACCAGGTTGATGTTCCTTATCCTTTGTCTTGGGCAGATGAGGAAAGAGACACGAGCTGTTGGCTGGGTAACGTGATGCAGCGTGAAGCGTTTAATAAGTTGTATAGTGTGGCTGGTCGTGTTCATTTGTGCAATGATCGCCGTATCAAGCAAGACTGGGATTATTTGCAGGCAAGTAATAACTTCCGTTTTATGACAACCAAGAAAACGGGGCTTTGGCTGAATCGTGGTATTTATGATTCTCCGTATGATGCATTTACCAATTATATGAATATATTGGGTGATTTTATCAGCCGTGTAGATGCTTTATATCCAGTCGAGATAGAGAACGAAGAATTGAATTCTCTCCTTACGACAATAAAGAACCAAGGGGAAGAAATTGAAAAGTTACAGAAAGAACTTGACAAGTATAAGAAAAAAGCTGCGAAAAAAGCGGCTGCAGAATAGAGATAAAGTAATAAATGAAAACCGGGGCTTTCTATTTTAGGGAGCCCCGGTTTTTTATATCTGATAGATAATAAATAGTCGGTCTGTTTATCTATATTCGATTGTTACGATACGCATTTCCATGGCGTCTTTGTCAATACGCAGTTTTACACCGGAAGGTTTCAAATAGTTCTCGATGGCGACAGTGTAATCTTGCGGTTGATTGTAATAATTGTATGTCGTCCCGACCCTACGTTGTACGGGGATAACATTGATAACCAAATCTTCATCCGGAGAGTTTTCGATATGGGTTTTAAGCAGCTTGGCTATGTTTCCGAATGAGTAGGTTCGGTTGAAGCTACATATTCTCCCCGGTAGGAAGTGATATTATTTTCTACATTATTGTTTTTGAAGAATGTATCCATTGAGTCTTTCGGAAGTATCAGCACGTTGTCCGGAGCTTCAAATGCAAATTTCCAGTCTTCTTGTGGAAGGGCTTTTAGAGAAAAGTCCACATTGCTGACAATACGCCCTTGGATAATCGGGGCAATATCTTGTGCCGGAATTGTCAACTGGGTGTATACGCCTGCCGGACTCTTCAGATAAGCGATGCTGTCATTGGGCTCCAGCAGATGACTAATGTCTGTATTCTTGAATCTGTTCAATTGGATGACTTCGGATGTCGCACTAAAAGTCTCCCGAGTCTGTACGAGTGAATCTTGGTCGGCGGAGCCTTTTACCGTGTACTTATAGTAAATGTTCATTTGGGTACTTTCGATGTTCAGGATGTTTCCAGTACCGTATGTATTTGTGACATAAATACCGGGAAAGAACTGATTGAACGTATTCTGATCGTTAAAAACTTCCGGAGTTTTGATTGTTGCGTCATAGAAACGTTGCCCCAATTCTTTAGGCATACGAATTGTGATATTAGGATCATAGGAATATACTGTTTGGTTACCGTTTGTTGTTGTCGCATTCCAAAGAGAATCCGAAACACTTAGATCACGTGCCGTATACGTCTGCATACCTAATGATTTCTGCATATTGCAGTATTGTTCCGGATCGATATTCGTATAAAAATCCCTCGTTAGTGGAGTCGTTATTTCATATAGTTGTGCACGCATCGGAGTTAGAGAATCCCCTGTCCAGCTTCGGCTATAATATATTTTAAATTCGACTGAATCTATTACGTCGTTGTAGGGTGTATACCTGAACCGATAATTTTCCGGACAGTAGAACTGACACATAAAATCAGATTTTAGGTTTCCATACAAAGGATCGTATATTTCCCCTAATGAACCGTAAATTGTTCGGGCATAGACTGAATCTGTCTGTAATGTTTTTGCTTTCATGTAGAATGTGTCCGCATATACCAGCGGTCTGTCATTCTCCGGTTGAATACCTGTTCCTACCTGCGTCAAATCATCATTACACCCGCTCAGAATTGAGATTCCGAGACTCAGGCCAAGTATAAAAAGCTTGATTTTCATTTCTCTAAATTTATTTTGTGCCTAATACGACATCGTAGAATTCGTTGAATTTATCCATATAAACGTCCGGTGACTGGTAAGGCAGGAATGGAGTGTGCTTTTTAGTGGCAATATAATCCAGCACATCTTGATTGATCGTTTCACTACCCTGTATCACACCGTCTGCGAAATCAATGGCGAGTTTGGTCAGCCCGGTGAAACTTGTATCGGCTTTGATGCCTTTCAGGTCGCTGTCCTTGGCTCCATCCATCTTTAACTTGCTTGCAAATTCTTTTCTGAACGGTGTTTTGAAGTCATCGTTATAAATAGAGTATACAATCTTTGCATCCTTGAGGCAAGGATCGTCGGCATACATACGTTTGATGTACAGTGCTGTTAGCGCTGACATCCAACCATGACAGTGAATGACATCCGGTATCCAACGGAGTTTTTTCACTGTTTCCAATACACCACGAACGTAGAAGATCGAACGGTCGTCGTTATCCTCGTATTCGTTTCCATCATCATCGCTAATAGTATGCTTTCTTTGGAAGAAATCTTCATTGTCAATGAAGTATACCTGCATGCGGGCTGCTTGAATGGATGCTACCTTTATGATCAGCGGGTGATCGGTATCATCAATGATGAGATTCATACCCGAAAGCCGGATTACTTCGTGCAACTGGTTGCGGCGTTCGTTAATGCTACCGAACTTGGGCATGAAAGTCCTAATTTCACGACCGCGCTCCTGTATGCCTTGTGGCAGGTTTCTGCATATCGTTGCAATCTCTGATTCGGGAAGGTAGGGTGTTATTTCTTGAGCTATAAACAAGATTTTTTTTGCATCCATTCTGTAAACTAGTTTTATAAAGACGCTACAAAGATACAAAATTTCTTTCATTTACCGCAATTATTTATTTGCTTTGCACCGTCAATAAGCATCTAAAGGATGAAAATAGTAAACAGCATTAAAGAATTGAAGAGTTATCTCGCTGAAGAAAAGCGTAATAACAAACAAATTGGCTTTGTTCCCACTATGGGAGCATTGCATGACGGACACTTGAGCCTGGTTGAACGTTGTGTGAAAGAAAATGACGTGTGTGTAGTCAGTGTTTTTGTCAATCCGACCCAGTTTAACGACAAGCATGACCTTGAAACGTATCCTCGTACGTTGGATAAAGACTGTACTCTGTTGGAACCGGCCGGTTGTGACTATGTATTCGCTCCGTCGGCAGAAGAAATGTATCCGGAGCCTGATACCCGCACATTCGATTTCGGCACTGTTTCGGCCGTAATGGAAGGGGCGCGCCGTCCCGGACATTTCAATGGGGTCGCTCAGATAGTAAGCAAACTTTTTTATGTAGTCGAACCGGATAACGCCTATTTCGGTGAAAAAGATTTCCAGCAGATCGCTGTGATCCGTGCTATGGTGAAGCAATTGGATATACCGGTGAAAATCAACGACTGTCCGATTTTGCGTGAGGCAGACGGTCTGGCTTTGAGTAGCCGTAATGTGCGCTTGACACCTGAACAACGTCAAAAAGCTCCATTAATAGCTCGTACGTTAAAAGAAAGTGCTAACTTTGCACCCGAAAAGAGCGTGCAGGAGGTGATCGACTATGTAATCAACACGATAAATGCCGACCCTGTTATGCGTGTGGAATACTATGAGATTGTAGATGGCAATACGATGGAGTCCATCAAGAACTGGTCCGATACGACTTATCCGGTAGGATGTATTACGGTCTATTGCGGAGAGGTTCGTCTGATAGATAATATTAAATACTAAATATGGATTTGTGATTTATGAATTATGATTTGTTTCCCGGATAACCATTGTTTTATATGGGAGAAAACATAGTTCCATACCTATGAAACCAAAGTTTCAAGCTGGAGAAACAAGTAGAACTCAATAATTCATAAATCATCAATCATAAATCAGATCGTATGTTTATAGAAGTAGTTAAATCAAAGATTCACCGGGTGACGGTAACGGAAGCCAATCTGAATTACATCGGGAGTATCACTGTCGACGAGGATTTGCTGGATGCAGCTAACCTGATTGCCAACGAAAAGGTCGCTATTGTGAATAATAATAACGGTGAACGTTTTGAAACGTATATCATTAAAGGTGAACGAGGTTCGGGAGTCGTTTGCCTGAACGGAGCTGCTGCCCGTAAGGCACAGCCTGGCGATATCATCATTATTATGTCGTATGCTTGATGGATTTTGAGGAGGCGAAAACATTTAAGCCGTCGGTTGTGTTCCCTGATACGGCAACCAATAAACTGATATGAAGCATCGGTAGCTGAAAAGTAAATGCAATAGCATATAAAGAAGAAGCTCGCCTGATGTGGCGGGCTTTTTTTATGAGTATGGATTTCCTTCGTAAATATATAGTATATGTACACAAACAAGCAAATTTGGAATGTTAGTTATCCAATCTTTTTGAGTCTTCTGGCACAGAATGTCATTAATGTGACGGACACTGCGTTTTTGGGCCGGGTCGGTGAAGTTGAGTTGGGAGCTTCGGCAATGGGCGGCTTGTATTATATATGTGCCTTTACGATTGCTTTTGGTTTTAGCACCGGATCGCAGATCATCATGGCCCGCCGTAACGGGGAGCGAAATTATAAGGAAGTCGGACCGGTGATGATACAGGGCGTCTTTTTCCTGTTTATGCTGCTGCTGTCATGTTCACTCTGTCACGCCTGTTTGCCGGAGATATTATGCGGATACTGATATCTTCCGATACGATTCTGAACGCAACGGAAGAGTTCCTGGACTGGCGTGTGTTCGGGTTCTTTTTCTCTTTTGTGAATGTAATGTTTCGTGCATTGTTTATCGGTATTACCCGGACGAAAGTGTTGACATTGAATGCGATTGTGATGGCGTTGACGAATGTGCTGCTGGACTATCTGCTGATATTCGGTAACTGCGGTTTCCCGGAATTGGGAGTGAAAGGGGCAGCTATCGCTTCGGTGATGGCGGAGGCGGTGTCTATCGTGTTTTATATGGTCTATACCCGGATGACGGTGGATATTAAGAAGTACGCACTGAATCAGTTCCGATCGTTTGATGTTAAATTGCTGGGGCGTGTGTTAGACATCTCTATATTTACGATGTTGCAATATTTTATTTCGCTCAGTACTTATTTTATGTTGTTTGTGGCTGTGGAACATTTAGGGCAGCGGGAACTGGCAGTTGCGAATATCGTCCGGAGTGTTTACATCGTCTTATTGATCCCTGTCAATTCTTTATCGACAGCAACGAATACGTTTGTGAGTAACAGTATCGGGGCGGGGCATAAGGATCAGGTCATTCCGATCATCCGCCATATAACCTGGATATCGTTGGGGATCATGGCTGTTTTTGTGTCTGTCACTTGTCTGATTCCTTCTACAATATTGTCGGTTTATACCAATGATGTGACTTTGATACAAGCTTCTATCCCTTCCCTTTATGTGATTTCAGGTGCTTTGTTGATCGGAGCGGTTGCCAATATCGTGTTCAATGGAGTGACGGGTACGGGAAATACTCGTTCGGCTTTTGTGATGGAGCTGGCTACCCTGGTTTTCTATACATTATTTATATATGTGGCCGGAATGCGCTTGCATTTGCCGGTTGCTATTTGTTTCATGACTGAGGTGGTGTATTATACCGGTTTGTTGGTCGCAAGTGTCATTTATTTGAAGAAAGCGTCCTGGCAAAATAAGAAAATCTGACTTTGTTTTGTCTGGATAGTGGTTTGTTTTGACCTGATAGATTGGTAAAATGACCGGATATCCCTGTTCGTGATTGTCGCTGTTTTTGCGTGATGCCTTGAATTTGTTTTTTTGTATATATAAAAAAGGCGAATTATGAGGTGTACTAATTGCGGTTGGGAGAATTCCGGTGACAGGTCAAATTGTGAGAAGTGTAATTCTCCGTTATCAAATTATGCCATGCGTGAACATGCGGTGACGGATGTTTATGCTCGGCGTACAGTGAATGAGAATATAGGGATAAATGTCGGCAGGCCGACAGTTTGCGAACAAGGGGATAGTGAGAGTTGTCCTCAATGCGGTTATCCTCTTTTGCCGGGTATGTCGGAATGCCCGAATTGTAACTGTTCCCGACAAGCTCCGGCAGGTGTAGTATCCGATTCTTTGAATTGTCCTAAGTGTAACCATGAAAATCGAGAAGATGCATTCTTTTGTTCGCATTGTGGGTATGAACTGCAGAAGAAAGAACCGGTAAAGCAATCCCGTTCGAGTTATGGGAGGAAAACGATTACGCCATGGGAGATGCAGGCTCCGGTGTGTACATGCCGTCTTTCCATGATACCAAACGCGAATGAGGAAGCTGTGACCTCTCCGCTTGTATTTTCAGGTGAGGAGATCATCCTGAATCGTGACAATACGGATGAAGGTAATATGACGATAACTTCTAAAGAACAGGCAGTTTTGACCTACGAGAATAAGAAATGGTATCTTCAGGACAGGAGTGAACAAAAGACTACATTCGTATATACAACCGAAAAAATAGAGCTAAAGCCCGGAGACATTATTGTGTTGGGGAATAGGAGATTTGAGTTTAACGAATAACCTCAAATGAATAGCCATGTCCGGAGTTGTCGTTAACAGGTGTGATTTTACGGTTGGCCAATATATCGGCGGACTCTATCGGGTAGACCTTGTTTTAGGGGAAGGTTCTTTCGGAAAAGTGTTCAAAGTGACGGGCCCCGGTTCGCAGGTGTATGCTTTGAAGTTGTTGAAATTGTGGGAAATAGTCCCAGAGCTTCGTAAGCCTTTGATGGACCGTTTCGTCATGGAATTTGAGACTGGGTTGATAAAGAGCCGATTCTTGGTTCACTCAGTTGGCCATGGGCTGGAGTGCGGAAATCCTTTTATCGTTATGGACTATTGTCCGAAAGGGAATCTTACCCAATATATGGAACGTTACTCTGTCGACCTGGTCAAAGTCGGACGGGAGATTCTTTGTGGGCTGAACGATTTGCACAAAAGTGGTAAGGTACATCGAGACCTTAAACCTGAAAACGTGTTGATTAAGGAGGATGGAACTGCTGCTTTGACAGATTTTGGAATCAGTGGCGATCGAAACAAGCGAATGACGGAACGGAATATATTGGGGCGTCCCCAACAGATTTTCGGAACCTATGCTTATATGCCCCCAGAGCAGGTAAACCGTTTGCGAGGAGATGCGACAGTACTTCCGACAACCGATATTTTCTCTTTTGGCGTGATGATGTATCAATTGCTGACGGGCAAGTTGCCTTTCGGTGAACTGAATGACCATAACGATTTGGTCTCCTATCAGCGGAATGGGAAAAACGGCAATTGGGACAGGCGGTTATTGGAACGTACCGAAAATGGTGCGGTCTGGCAAAAAGTGATCGAAGGTTGCTTGATCCCGGATTTCAAGCAGCGTATGCAATCGGCTACCGCTGTCCTTAATCAGATGCCTCAAGGACAGCCTGTTTCATATATTCAGCAATGGGTAGGGTGGAAACCTGAACCCGGAAAAAAAGGATTGTCCATGCGTGTAATGCAGGGATTGGAACATGGGAAGGTCTACGATCTGAGTCACTTGTTCAGAGACCGGAAAAGACTGATCACGATAGGGAGGGAAGACTCGAATGTCGTATGTATCCCGGAGAACGAGAGCCCTTATATTTCACGTCGGCATTGTACGATCGAAACGGATGTCAGGACAGGGCGCTGGTTTATTCGTGACGGGCAATGGATCGCTGAGAAGGGACGAGGGGGATACTGGAAAGAGTCGGTGAATGGAACTTATATTAACTCAGCTCCGGTGACTCCGGAGGGAAGCGAACTTCATCCGGGGGATATCATTACAGTTGGCGATGTCACCTTTCGGATTGAAGATTATTAATTCTAATTTATTAATGAAAAATAGAATATAGACCTATGGTACAAAGACAAACAGAGCCATACAGACGGTCCTTTTCCGGATCGGTTGGCGCAGGAATGGGGGCACTGATGGGAGGTGCGCATAAGCAGTTTTATGTATTGGAGCATCGCATGTCTTCTAAATATCATCGTGCCGGTGAAACACAAAAGATCATTGTCGATCAAATAGAGATGGGGCGTGACCCGCGTTGCCAGGTGCGTTTTGACGATTCGTTTACTTCAGTGAGCCGTCGCCATGCGGCTATCGTTCGTGACGGAGCCGGTTGGAAACTGGTGCATTTGTCTAAGGTCAATATGACTCTTTTGAATGGCCGTCCGGTAACAGATGAATGGTATCTGCAGAATGGGGACGAGATACAGCTTTCTTCCAATGGACCTCGCATTGGATTTATCGTTCCTCAGGGTGACAGGAGCATGATCAAAAATATAAACTTTACGGAACGCTTCAGCTTGTTCCGCCAGCAGGCATTGAAACCTTATAAGCAGATGATGGTTTGGATGTCTGTCGTTTTCCTGCTGGTGATCGGAGGGTTTATTGGTTGGAGTGTTCTGAATCAACAGCAAAACCAGAAAACGAATGAAATGTTGGCGGGAAGTATCGCATCTGTGAGTGCCCGGCAGGATAGCGCTGGCATTGAAGCGCAGAAGCAGCTCGCTGCCGTTTCTAATCAGGCCCAGACTGCCGTTCAGGCAGCCATACAGGCTAGCCAAGCTAGTCAAGCCAGCACTTCGCAGGGCATAAACCAGCTTCGTAGCGAATTGGTGGACCTGAAAAGCGATTTGAAATCAGCCCGTGAGGAAAAAACGGAAAGTGAATCTGCCAAACAAACGGTTTCTGCTGGCGAGCAGACCGCAGCTTCTGCCGTTCCGGTGGCGACAGGCATGACTTCGTATGAGAGTTGTTTTCCTTACATCTATTATATACAGTTGGATAAAGTGGAGCGTACAAATAAAAAAGGCAAGACAGAAGTGATCAATATCATCAATCGTTGGGCGGGAACCGGTTTCTTGTTGAGTGACGGACGCTTTGTCACATCCCGCCGAATCATTGAAAGATGGTATTTCCAGGTAAACGGTAATCTGATGGACGAAGATATGCGCCCGTTGAATAAGGCAGTCTGTAATCTGGAAAGGGTGGTGGCCTATTTTACTGCTTATTCTTCTACTGGAGATGCGTTGGCTTTCACGAGTGATCAGTTCACCTGCGACCGAAGTGCCGATACCTATACGGTTCTTCGGGGTCCATTAGGAGGTCTCGTCAAAGGAGCCCGTTTGCGTATTGCCCCGTCTAACGGAGGGAAGGACTGGGCTTATTTCCAGACAGCCAAAAAAGGTGGTTTGAAATTCGATACTTCTAAATCGACTTCATTGGGCCGAGGCATTCCTTTGACCATTTTAGGATTTCCGGCAGAAGTCGGTATCAATTCGGCTTCCGGCCCGGTTTACGGTAGTGGTGTGACGGCTCACAGCGGTTGGATCGTGGCGATATCATGACGACGAATACAAGTTTTGAGATAGGCGGTTCGGGTGCACCTGTTTTCGCTGTTTCGGAGACCGGGGAATATGAAGTAGTCGGGTTGATTTCTTCTATGGCTGAAGGACTGCGGGGAGTGGTCGTACCGATAGCAGCTGTCCGATAGTGAAAATTAGAACAATATATGGGAGAAACGAATAATAATCCTTTTAAGTTTAAGCTCGGAGCACAAACGAACGTTGGGTGTGTCCGTACGAATAACGAGGATAATTTTGTCGTGAGTGCGGATCTTAACGCGGGGGAGTGGTTGCTTCCCCGCGATTGCCATACCGTTTTTACCTTAGGTAATAAAGGGGCGATGCTTGTTGTCGCGGACGGCATGGGAGGTTTGGAGGCCGGTGAAATAGCATCCCGAATAGCCGTCGATACGATGAAAGAGTTTTTTTCGGCGGATAAGATAACGGACGAGATTGTGAAAGACACTTCTACGATCCGCAAATATATGTATGAAGCGGTGGTGGCTGCCGATAACGCTATAAAAAGAAAGAGCAGAGAGGAAAAGAGTGTCAAGTCGATGGGGACTACTCTCGTTGCTGCTTGGTTATTTGATGGTTATGCCAATATTATTTGGTGTGGCGATAGCCGAGGGTATCTGTTCAATCCCGTATCTGGGCTTGCGCAAGTGACAAAAGACCATTCTTATGTACAGGAACTGGTTGATAGTGGCCGTCTTCTTCCGGAGTATGCTTTTGACCATCCCGACAGCAATATTATTACTCGTAGCCTCGGCAATCCCCAGAAAGCGGCAAATCCGGATTTTGTCCGTTTGCCTTTGCAGGAGGGAGAGGTGATTTTGCTTTGTACGGACGGGCTTAATTCAATGTTACGGGATGAGGAGATCGAAGCAGTTATGCAAGAGACTTCGAACGAAATCGATACTTGTACGAAGGCATTGATTCAAGGTGCATTGGATTTGGGTGGCCACGATAACGTCACAGTCGTTCTTTGCCAGATTGTTCCGGAAGAAAATAAGCCGTCGGTACAGGATATGCAGCAAACCGTCTCGACATTCACTGAAAAAGAACGGAAAAAGCCACTTCGGAAATTTGTTCTTTGGACGGTCGCTTTTGTTTTTGTTCTTCTTCTGGCGTGTCTGGCTTGGTCGTTTTCCACAGCATGGCAAAACAAGATTATCCAATGGTATGAACAAACAGTAAAATAAACTATGCAGTTAGAAGAAAATATACTATTTGCTAACCGTTACAGGCTGGAACGACTTTTGGGGCGTGGTGGCTTTTCTGAAGTGTGGTTGGCTGATGATACTTTGACTTCCCTGAAAGTCGCATTAAAAGTCTATGCTCCGGGAGGCGGTATGGATGAGCATGGCGTGCAACTATTCTCGACCGAGTTTTCCCTTGTATTCAATTTGAATCATGGCAATTTGCTTAAGCCTACTTATTACGACACCTTCGAGCGGATGCCTTATTTGGTTTTGCCTTATTGTCGGCAGGGTTCGGCAGCCAGTCTGATCGGACAAATGGGAGAAAAGGAGGCATGGCTTTTTTTGCGGGATATTGCGAGCGGGTTGGAGTATTTGCACGGACAGGAGCCTCCGGTTATCCATCAGGACATTAAACCAGACAATATCCTGATGGATGTGTCGGGACGTTATCTGTTGACAGATTTCGGTATCAGCATAAAGGCGCGGAATACATTGCGGAAAAGCATCATGAAGACGGAGGGTTCCGTGGGCACATTAGCCTATATGGGGCCGGAACGCTTTAGCAAATATCCTTTACCGATCAAAGCGAGCGATATTTTCTCCCTGGGAGCGACACTTTACGAGTTATTGACGGGGATGGTCCCTTTCGGGGAACATGGCGGACTGTTGTTGCAGCATGGTGCTGAAATCCCAGTCTTGGAGGGAGAGTGGTCGGATGAATTGAAGGCGATAATCGATCTGTGCTTACAGAAAGATACCTGGGAACGTCCTTCCGCGATGGAAATACGGATCTATTGCGAACAATACCTGAATGGTGAAATCCCGGTTTTACCTGGTAAGCAGGTAGAGAAAAAAACGGAACCTTTGCCTGAAGTGCAGCCGCAAGAACCGGAACTTTCGGATGTCCCGGTTGTGGTACAAGAAGATAGCAAGGATGAAAGTTTGGAGATACAAGAAGTAGAAACACCTGACCCTGAAATAGATAATATAGCAGACAATGCTTCTCCTATGCTTCCCAAAGTATTGAAGTGGGGACTTCCGCTTGTTTTTCTTTTAGGAATCGTTTTTTTCATTTTTCGTAGTATGGAGCAGAGGCAAGAAAAGGAGGAGGCCAAGGCGAAAGCAATGGAAATTGAGGCCCGCTACAACGAATATCTTCAGTATATTCATACCGGCGATAGTCTGACCAACCTTGGCAATAAAAGTCAGGGAGGAGATTATGAGCAGTTCTATCTGGGGGCTGTTGGGCGTTATGATGCTGCTTTAAGGCTGGAGGATGAATATCGGACCGCATTTCCCGATGTGGCAGGCGTTTCAGCCGGAAAGACAGTGTGCAGAAAAAGATTGAAGAGATTTATAACTTATTCGTATCTATGGCGGCAGAAGCGGAACAAACCCAGGATTACGATATGGCGGAAATTTTTTATAAACGGGCATCCGGCGTTAAACCGGAATCTGCCGTGTTGAAAGATTTTCGTGCTCGCAGGGAGGCCATTCAGGATTCTATCGCCGTTCACATTAATAATTGAAGAAGATGAAGACAACGATAAACAAGTTTTATATGAAGGTTTTTTGTAGCCTTCTGTCCCTGTTTCTTTTTGTAGCGTCTGCCTTTTCACAGGATTGCAACGGGACGTATGAGGGCGGTTTGGCCTTGTTGAAAAAGCGGACGGAGGCGTCTGTCAAAGAAGCGGTCCGTAAGTTCGAGTCGGCCAAGAGATGCTACAAGGTAAACCGCGACCAGCAAGGCGTGCTGAATTGTGATGAGCAGATCACTGCTTGTAAGCAGATACTGAACTATTTCACGCAACAGACCGCCAAGGTAACTGCAGAAGAAAGCTATGAGTTTCCGGAGGCAGGAGGCGAGCAAATCATCCCGGTAAAAACGAAACGAAGTTGGAGTTTCTCCGATGTCCATGACTGGTGCACGGCCACAAAGGAGAAAGATGGATTGAAAATCGTCGTCAATCCGAATCGGACGACAGTACGCCGCTCGCAAACTATCACATTGAAATGGTCCGGCAGGAAACAACTTGTCAAGATCGTGCAGGAAGGGGCGGAAGAGAAATTGACGTTGAGTGAATCCGATCTTTTTTTCCAGGCTGACGATACGGAGAAAGTGATCGAAATAACTTCGAATTGCGATTGGGCGGTTGAAAGTAATGATGCTCCTTGGTGCTCCTGGCGTAAAGATAGCCTGCACCTGTATGTTGAACCTTCCATCAACGAAGGGTCGGCAAGGCGTACAGGGACGATCCGTATCGGTGCCGGTTCGCGTCATGCCGAAATCCGTTTGATGCAGGAAATGGATAATTTCAGGATATTCACTCCGGATGAGAACGATACACTTGTTTTTATTCCGAAGGGAGGAACGGTAGATTTGCCCGTCGAATATACGGTCAGTCAAAATGAGACACCGTGGGAAATCTACTCCTATCCGAATTGGTGCACGGCAACCCGTGAAGGCAACGCCTCTTTGACCTTAAAATGTCTGTCTAATAAAATGAAAGAAGATCGTGATGGCACGATCTTCGTGAAAAAAGGACGCAAGCTGATTTCCATAACGGTCATCCAGTTGGGCAAAGGTTCGAAATACATGACCTTCCAACCTCTTTTCGGTAAAAAGAAAAAAGCGAAATCTTTGTACCAGCGAGCCGTTTTGTTCACCCCCGAAGAAGATTGACATTTTTACAACATCAAGAACTTTTCCTGCAGTTTTTTCAGATACAGTTTGGAAATCTGCAGGTCGCGGACATTGTCGAACGGCGGATAGAACACGCATTTCTTATCCTTGATCATGATCAGATAATTGATGTTGATGATATAGGATTGATGAATCTGAATGAACGAGGGAGAACTTGCCAGTATCTGATCCGCCGCTATATTTTTACGGATGGCGATGGGGGCTGACGCATTGTTCAGGTACGCTTCCCATTGCTTCCTGTCTGAATTGTATTTGAAAAAGCCTACGTTTTCGGGCCTGAGGAACTGCAGATCGTTTGTCGGCGACGGGATGATGATCGTCTGCTCCAGCGGTGAAAGGCTCCTTAACAGGATATGAAAGGGAACTGTCTGCAATTGCTGTTCCTCCACCTTTTCGATGAACGTTTCATCATATTGGACAATTCGCTTTTGTCAATTGGTTTCAACAAGTAATCGAAGGCCGATTCGCGGATCGCATCGAGCATATATTTATTGTAAGCCGTATAAAAGACGACTTGCATGTTCCACGTGATCTCGTTGCGGACCAAGTTCAGTAATTCGGGTCCCTGCATATCGGGAAGCTCGACATCGAGAAATACCAGATCCGGCATCGTTTTGAAAATCAATTTTTTCCCCATTGCCCCGTTTTTGGCTATCCCTTCCACATTAAATTGCTGATAGGACTTTAATTCAAAAGCTAAATTGTCCACAGCCAGTTCGTCGTCGTCGATGATTACTATCTTGTAGTTATTCTTCATGTGCACTCTCTTTTTTTACAAATTTAATAGTTGTCACCAAAGTGTTCCGGTCCTTTTTAGGCAAAATCATGGATATTCTCCCTTTTTGGACGGTTATTCGGTTACAAAAAGGAGCTAAGCGGATTACTTTCCTTCCGGCAAAGTGTACGAATAACCCTCTGGCAAGGTGAATTGTACGAGGCAGCCCGGGTTTTCATCCGTTCCCTGGCTACTTTTTTTGATAAGGATCGTGATAGGAACACTGTTTCCAGCATTCAGTAGCTCGATAGTTTGGTTCAATACTTTCAGGCCCGTTCCTGTACTTTGCATGGCTGGACAGCCAGTTTGCAGCCGGAACCCGGTACCGTTGTCTTCTATGCTAATAATAATATTCCCGTCTTGACGAAAGACAGTGATGGATAGTCGTTTTTCGCCCTCTTTATCCCGAAGTCCGTGTTTGATAGCATTCTCGACCGGAATCTGGATCATCATGGAGGGGAGTTCGAACTGGTCGGCATTGATTTGCGGGTCTATCCGTATCTCGGTTTGAAGGGAGGAGCCGAAGCGTTCTTGTTCGAGGTCGAGATAGGTACGGACGAAATCTATCTCCTCGGCAAGCGTGATACATAGTTTTTCTGTCAGGCGCAGGTTGAGGCGCATGATTTTGATCAGGTTATACAGCTCTTTGTAGCTGCTGTCGCTTTGGCTGTAATGGCTGATGACCCGGTTGAGCGTGTTAAAGATAAAATGGGGTGATACGCGGTTGCGGATATTTTCCATCCGGAGGCTGATGATCTTGTTGCGTGTTTCCGCCAGCAGAAAGGCTCGTTGTTTTTTCTGGTAGAAATAGATGAAAGCTGCAATGGTCAGCAGTATCACACAAACGAGAATCCAGATATAGACACTTAGTTCCAGCGATCGCATGTCGCTCTGCTGTTTTTGTATGAACAGCCTTTGTTTCATCAGTGTCGTATCCTGTTTATAACGAAGGTCCGTTTCTGCCACTCGCATCCGGATGCGGTCGTTACGGATGGAGTCGTCCATCCGCATGTTTTCTTTGAGATATTGGTAGGCCTTGCGGTAATCACCTGTCTCTTCATAATAATGTTGTAGGAATTTTTTTCGGATATCGACTAAAGTCGGTTCTGCTTGCAAATTATCGGTCATGCTGTGGAGCTGTTTTGTCGCTTCGGCGATATTCCCTTTTCGGAGCGCGAGTTCGAATATCTGCGTTTGGGCGTGGTACAGTGCTGATGAATTACCGATCTTTTCAAAATAGGAATAACTTTGATCCAAGTAGTATTGGGCTGAGTCGAGCTGTCCCATCAGTAGATAGATGGCTCCGATATTCAGCATGCAGACATTTTGGGCATAAACATATTCGGGTGAAGGTTTGACCAGTTCGTATCCTTTTTTGAATAGGTCGAGCGCTTCGGGATATTTTTTTTCAAAAAAGTAGACGTTTCCGTGGTTCGTGCAATAGACGAATTTCCGGTTGATGTCCATCTGGTCGAAGAGCTTGTAAGCCAAGTTGAAGTAGTAGTGCGAAAGATCGAAATCCCGCAGTTCCGAATAGGTTTGTCCCAGTCCGGTGTAGATATTGATCAGCTCTGGTTCGGGCAGATCGATCGAGTCGGCAATGTAGAGTATCTGCCGGTAGTACCATGCCCCTTGGTCGTAGCGGCCGCTACGGACATAGACGTCGGCCAGGTTTGTGTAGCCTGTCAGCAGCACCTCGCTGTTGTGTGTCTGCCGGCCGTACGAGAGCATTTGTTTGAAATATTTAAGGGCGGAATCGTTCATGCTGGTGATTGCATACCGGTTCCCTATGTTGTTACTTGCATCTGCCAGCAGGTAATAATGATAGGGTGTCAATATCTTTTGGCGTGCACAAAACTGTTCGACTTTCCTGCACAGTGGCAAGATCGTGTCGAACTCGGAAGTCGTCAGAAAAGTTTTGACATATAAATTATAAAGGATATACCAGTCGACGCTGTCCTGCACCGGGCGTGTCTGCATCGCTTCCTCCAATATCTGGCGTGCGAAAAGGGCATCTGAATAGATCGCTTTTTGAGCTTGTTCATAAACCGTATCTCCTTTAGGCGCAAAGTTGATCTCCTGTGTTACCGGAACCTGCTTGTTGCAGGACAGGATTGCGGAAAATAAAAAGATAGCAATGGTGTAAAGAGGGTATTCTTTTTTCATATAAGAGATGTTTTTTGATGAGCTTGTATTGAAATAAACCTATTTGTTTGGGCAAATGTAACAGATATAATGATATAAAAATAGATTGTTCCGATAAAAAGATAAATTATTTATTATACCCTTGTTTTTTCTGATATATGGCGATTGACGGTAGTATCAAAATGTCACTACCTATCCATGAAAATCGGATTAGTAGGGCATATTTAGAAGATTACCTTTGCGGGTAATATATTTTAACATATCTATAAGGAAGGTGATAGCTGTTTTGGGTGTCTAAATGTAATGTTATGTGTCGTGATAGAAATAGATGAATTTGTTATGGATAAGTGCTTTTTTTTACCGGATAGCAGTCGTAAATTACCGGATAGGACTTTTTCTTCCTTTTTCCAATCTTCGATGCTCCGCGAATGTCTATTTTAGCGTTAAAAACTAAAAATATTATGGAACATAAGACGCTACAATTTTTCCAACGCCCACTACAGCCGGGCTGTCCTTGTTTCTTTTTTATTTTCCTGATGGCCTTCTTTCTGTCACAGGAAGCCGTTGCGCAGGAAAGTAGAAAACTGTTTGGCAACAGATTAAAGAAGCGGAAGATGGAGATGTGATTGATCTGAAGGGTGAAACCTATGAGTGGAATTATATCGAGTTTTCCGGTAAAAAAACGGTCACGTTGAAAAACGGAACGATTATTCGGCCGGATGGCTATTCTGTGAATAAAGTGGAACTGTTGTTCGGAGTTGGGGGCGGCTTCAAACTGATCTTGGATGAGGTAAAGTTGAAGGGGGGAGAGTTCTCGAAAGGGGCACCGATAGTCTACGTCAAATCAGGAGGTATCTTGGAGATGAACGGAGGAGCCATTACGGAGGCAAGGGTCGATGAGGCTGTACCCAGTTGCGTGCGGATAGCTGGAGGCGGCATTTTTATTATGAATGGTACTGTGATCAATGGCGAGAATGCGGTTGGAGAAGGGGAGATCAATGTTGCAGAGGGAGGAACATTGGTCATGAACGGCGGACGAGCCAACTGGGTCATCAACAATGGAACGACTAAAATCGGAGGAGATGCTGTGATCAGAAAGTTTTGTAGTTCCATGAAACCACTAGAGATATTCGCTCCTTTGACGGATGAGATTTTTGCGCATAGTATCTCATTTCTTTATCCTGGTGCTAATGTGTTGGGACAAGTCGTGGCCATCGGAGTGGATGGATATACGCCGACCCGTTCCGATGCTTCGAGATTTTATGATGTCGGGAAAAAATTTGGTTTCGGTGTGAAAAACGGGAAGATCGTTTTTGTAAAGTTAGGACAGGAAGATCCGGTGATCGAAACGGAAGAGGATTTAACAGGAGCCATTGACGAGTTGCCAGCCGGGACGGAAGAGGAACCGTCGGATGTTATAGTGGAGACTGAGATTTCAGTGACAAATCCGGTGACGGTCAAGGACAAGTATATTACGTTGGGAGGCGGTGGAATGCTCAACTCGCTGAACAGTGGCGGGATCTTCTCGGTCAATAATGGCGGTCTGGTGTTGGATAATATTACGTTAAAGGGGCAATGGATAGACAAACGACCGCTTTTGGAGGTGCTGAATGGATCGATTTTGAACATTCATCCGAATACGATGATTCACTCGAAATCGGATCATCTGGCGACGGTGCATGTCGACAAGACCAGTACGCTTGTGTATGAGGGTATTATGGAGGGACATCTTCATAGTATCGGTTCTTTGTCGCTGCTCGCCGGAGCAGTTCATGGCCAGGTCAGTTCGTTTACACCTTTCAAACTTTCAGGTAACGCGAAGATCGATGTCGGAATCTTTTTGGGAAGAATCGATACATATATAGGAAAAATTTGTTTGACAGACCCTCTGCGAGACAAGCTGGATGTGCTGACTGGCGTAGGAATGGAGCCCGAAGTAGGTAATCCGGTGTTGATTGCCGAAGGAGTGGACGGCTACAGGCTGACGAAGTCCGACCTTCTGAAACTGAATTGTATCACAGATGGTTGCGAGTTTTATCTTGACAACGACTGTATCTTGATGCGCAAAATAGATCCTTCTGCCAACGAAAAGATCGATCCCGCTCAACTTCGGATCAGAACTGGTAATGGGATGGTTGAAGCAGACGGAATTCCCGCAGGCCACCGATATGCACTCTACAATTTGTCAGGAATTATTCTGGCGAAAGGGGTGTCCGATGGTGGGACGATCCGGATTCCGGTCAGTCACTCTGGAATTTATATTTTCAGGCAGCAGGGTAGGAAAGAAAATACGAGTATCCGAATAATCCTTTTTTTGAGCTGAATAGTATTAGTTATTGATCTTATAATCATTTTCCTTAAAATGTCTGATTTCTGGAAATGTTAAGGATTATTACCTTTGCCAATGCAGAATAAAAAAGAATATAAACATAAATAACTAATTAAAAAACAAACAGTGTATGAAAACAAAGCTTACTTATTTACTGATGATCATTATGACGATGACAATGGCGTTGGGATTCACCTCTTGTGGAGATGACGATGAAAATGAAGTTATCACTGTCTCGATTGTAGGAACATGGACTTTTGAAAGTGAAAAGGTGTCCGAAACGTATGAATTTAGATCCGGATTGTCAGGCGTCCATTCTGTTGTAAATCGGGATGAGTATGGCGAAATTACAACTTCGGCACAAGAAAATTTCGAATATTCATTGTCAGAAAGCAATGACGGAACGAAATATGTGACGATTGTTTTTGAAACTACGAGCAGAAAATATAAATATGAGGTTACAGCTTCTAAATTGTTGTTATATACATCGGCTACTCAGTATTATGAATATAAAAGGAGATAATAGCGGTATACAATAAATAGTTACAGAAAAAATACGAACGAGGGAAAGCAGTCATCGGGTTTTTCCTCGTTTTGTTTTTTTACAAAATATGATATACTATGTTTGGGTCTGAATGTTCTGAATTGAGGAAGATTATCCTGTTAGGTGCGTTTGCCCTTTCTATTTTTTGTCCGGGTATAGATGCTGTTTCTGCTTATCCGAAGCTGGTACGGTTCCAATGTCCGGACGGAACGTTTGTAAACTTGCAGTTGAAAGGAGATGAGTTTTGTAAATGGGCTGTTACCGAAGACGGCTACACTCTTTTGCGCGATAAGGAAGGTGATTGGTGTTATGCTGCTAAAGACAGCATTGGTAAGGTTCGGGCTTCTGTTTGGAAACTGTCTGCCAAGCGTTCGGAGAAATTATCTGCTTTTTTGCATCGAATACCGAAAGGATTGAAAATACAGCAGGATTTTGAGAATCTGAAGTCGAGGAAAGCTCCCCATGCCCGAAAATCAGCAGTTCCTGTTATCGGAGAGCGGAAAACACTAGTTATATTGATGCAGTTCCCGGATTTGGAGTTGAAACACTCTTGGAATGAGATCAACGCTTTGTTTAACCAAGCCGGTTATCGCGAAGACGGAGCAGAGGGAAGCGTGAAAGATTTTTTCCGAGAAAATTCGTATGGACGGCTGGATTTGAATTGTGATATTGTCGGGCCTTTTACCTCCTCCCAAAAAATGGCCTATTATGGAGGAAATGGCTGGTCGGGTGGTGACGAGCATCCGGAAGAACTGTTCCTGGAAGCATTGGATCTTATCCCCTCTGATATTGATCTCGAAGATTATGTAGATCAGGATGGGTATATGAATAATGTCCATCTCGTATTTGCCGGGTATGGAGAAGAAGCTGCCGGCCCTGCCGATGCGATTTGGTCTCATGAAGCAACGTTTTATGAACCGATAGAAATTGGAAGGGTGAAAATAAAAGGATATTCTTGTGCCCCCGAACTGCGAGGAAACCGGGGAAGCGGTTTGTCTCGGATCGGTGTCCACTGCCATGAGATGGGACATTCCTTCGGAGCGATGGACTTTTATGATACAGATTACGAATCGGGAGGAGAATTTTCGGGAATGGGCGAATGGGATCTGATGGCTTCCGGAAGTTGGAATAATGAAGGCATTTCTCCCGCTCATTTCAATCCGTATGTAAAGACAATGTTCGGCTGGACCGAGTGTGAAACACTTGCAGAAGGAGAAGCTGAACTGTTTCCCTCTCTGGAAAGTAATAAAGTATTTCGTATCGACACGGGTACGGAAGGTGATTATTTCCTGTTGGAGAACCGTCGACAGGCAGGTTTTGATTCTGCTTTGCCAGGAAGTGGGTTGATGATTTACCACATTTTGCCGCAGATAGAGGAACGGGCTGCTGACAATCGGATTAATGCGGCTTATCCTCAAACCTGCTATCCGGTTTGTGCAGGGGTTGAAGTGGCTGTCCCCAATAAAAATCCGGCATCTTATGGTAGGGTAAATAGTTCGGAATGCCCTTTCCCTGGTAAAAATGTTGTCCGGGAGTTTACAGCCCGGACGGTTCCGGCTGCGATTTCCTCGAAGGGCATCTCCGCTCTTGTAGGCTTGGAGAATATTCGTGAGGAAGACGACGGCATTATACGGTTGAACGTGAAAGCCGGAGAGGGGGAAGCACCAGGCTTATTCGGACTGCCTTTCGCAGATAGCTTTGAGGCGGACGAAACAGTTTGGACTTTCGAGCAGTTGAAAGGAAACACGGGATGGAAAATAGGTGGATCCGAAATATTTGGAGTGAGCATGGGAGTTGCGGACGGGAAGCGGTATTTGAAGATGAATAACGAAAAAGGACTGCTAGGTTTTCGGTCGGTCGCACGTGCGATATCGCCGGTAATCAAGAATGATTCCGGAAATATATGGCTCTCTTTTATGTACCATAATGGAGGAAGATTTTCTGTATCTGGAACTTTGAAAGTTTTATACAAGAGTACTATGCAGGAGAACTGGTTGCCGTTGATATCGTTTTCTGAACGTAACGAAGGGTGGGTACAATATAGAGGATTCATGCTTGCAAGCAAAGAGGATTTCCAGATTGCCTTCGAAGGTGAAGTTGAGGCTGGCTTGCTTCTGATCGATGACGTGAAAATTTATTCGGATGCGGCAACTTCCGCCTCTCCCATACCGATGAAGCCTGCTTCTCTGACTTGCTGCGGAATGCGAGGGAAAGTTTGTGTGAAAAGTGACGAATCCGTTCGTTTCAGAATTTATGATCTGACTGGAAAAATCGTTTATTCCGGTACTTTGGAGGAAGGCTTGAATACGATAGAGATGGACCCCGGACTTTATATCGGCGTTAGTGAAAAGGCTGTGTCTAAGTTTTCTGTCTATTAGACCTGCTTTATTCGTCAGTTTTTCTTACCTTTGCCCCTCATTCAAAGAATAGAAAATAAAATAAATATACATACGAATTATGTTTGAGAATTTAAGCGAAAGGTTAGACAGATCGTTTAAACTGTTGAAAGGTGAAGGTAAGATCACGGAAATCAATGTGGCCGAAACATTGAAAGATGTGCGTAAAGCATTACTCGACGCCGACGTAAACTATAAAGTAGCCAAGAGTTTTACCGATACGGTAAAGACGAAAGCATTAGGACAAAATGTGCTTACATCCGTTAAGCCCAGTCAGTTAATGGTCAAGATCGTACATGATGAGTTGGCAGACCTGATGGGAGGGACGGCAACCGATCTGGATCTGAAGGGTAGTCCGGCAATCATCCTGATGTCCGGTTTGCAAGGTTCCGGTAAAACGACTTTTTCAGGTAAGTTGGCGAATTTGCTGAAGACAAAGAAAAATAAAAAGCCGTTGTTGGCAGCTTGTGACGTGTATCGTCCGGCCGCTATCGAGCAGCTGCGCGTAGTCGGTGAACAGGTCGGAGTGCCTGTCTATATGGAACTGGAAAACAAGAATCCGGTGGAGATCGCGATGAACGCGATCCGCGAAGCACGTGCGAAAGGTAATGATGTCGTGATTGTCGATACTGCCGGCCGTTTGGCAATCGATGAGCAGATGATGAAAGAGATCGCTGCGATCAAGAGTGCTATCCAACCGGATGAAACCTTGTTTGTGGTTGATTCCATGACCGGACAGGATGCAGTTAATACGGCGAAAGAATTCAACGAACGCCTCGATTTTGACGGTGTGGTATTGACTAAGTTGGATGGTGATACTCGCGGTGGTGCCGCTCTTTCTATCCGAACGGTGGTTGACAAACCGATCAAGTTCGTCGGAACGGGCGAAAAGATGGATGCTTTGGATATCTTCCATCCTGAACGTATGGCAGACCGTATCCTCGGTATGGGGGATATCGTTTCTTTGGTGGAACGTGCGCAAGAACAGTATGACGAAGAAGAAGCCAAACGCTTGCAGAAGAAGATAGCCAAGAACCAGTTCGACTTCAACGACTTCATCTCTCAGATCCAGCAGATTAAGAAGATGGGTAATCTGAAAGAACTGGCCTCCATGATTCCGGGTGTAGGTAAGGCATTGAAAGATGTGGATATCGACGACAATGCTTTCAAGAGCATCGAAGCAATCATCTACTCCATGACGCCCGAAGAACGTACGAATCCGGCTGTCCTGAACGGGTCGCGTCGCCAGCGTATCGCCAAAGGTAGCGGCACGACGATCCAGGAAGTAAACAAGCTGATCAAGCAATTCGACGAAACACGTAAGATGATGCGTATGTTGACAGCTGCCAAACCGGGAAGCAAGAAATTCCCTTCATTCAGAAGATAAACCCGAAAAGATAATAGAGTATGGAAGAACAGCAGTACAAGCTATTGGACGGAAAAGCCGTTTCGGCTCAGATGAAGCAGGAGATGGCGGAAGAAGTGGCCCGCATCAAGGCTGCCGGTGGTAAAATCCCTCATTTGGCTGCCATATTGGTCGGTCATGATGGTGGAAGTGAAACGTATGTCGCAAGTAAAGTGAAGACATGTAATGAGATCGGTTTCAAATCGTCTCTGATCCGTTATGAAGCTGATGTTACTGAAGAAGAGCTTCTTCATAAAGTGGACGAACTGAACAACGATCTGGACGTGGATGGTTTCATCGTACAGCTCCCGCTTCCGAAACATATCTCAGAACAGAAGATTATCGAAGCGATCGACTACCGTAAGGATGTAGATGGTTTCCATCCGATCAATGTGGGTCGTATGTCTATCGGTCTCCCCTGTTTTGTGTCGGCAACTCCGGCTGGCATCTTGGAGCTGTTGAGGCGTTACGAGATTCCTACTCGCGGTAAACATTGCGTAGTGCTGGGGCGTAGTAATATCGTGGGCAAACCGATGGCTACTTTGATGATGCAGAAAGCCTATCCGGGCGATTGTACGGTTACTGTTTGCCACAGTCGCTCCGAGAACCTGAAGGAAATGTGCTTGAGTGCCGACATTATTATTGTGGCATTGGGTGTCCCCGAATTCCTGAAAGGCGATATGGTAAAAGAAGGGGCTGTAATCGTGGATGTGGGTACGACACGTGTGCCGGATGCAACTCGCAAAAGCGGCTTTAAGTTGACTGGCGATGTCAAGTTTGACGAGGTCGCTCCTAAGTGTTCTTATATCACGCCGGTTCCGGGTGGTGTAGGTCCGATGACGATTATTTCTTTGATGCGCAATACGCTTTTAGCCGGAAAGAAAGAGATTTATAAATGAAAATCCTCCTCTCCGGGTTTTGTCTTTTGAGCTTTCTGTCTTTATCCGCTCAGGACTCGCTGACAATTTTGTTTGCCGGTGATGCCATGATGCACCAGAAACAACTAGACAATACCCGGAGGGGAGATTTTTTTGATTTGGGTAGCTATTTTGCCAATATCGAGAGAGAGGTGAAAGCTGCCGATATTGCTGTTGTGAACTTCGAAGTCCCGTTAGGAGGGGAGCCGTATAGTGGTTATCCGGCTTTCAGCGCTCCGGAAGACTTCGCTTTGGCTTTGCAAAAAGCAGGCTTCGACTTTTTCTTGTTAGCCAATAATCATTGTTTAGATAGGCGGACTCGCGGACTTGTCCGTACCATCCAAGCACTGGACTCTCTCGGAATCCGTCATACCGGAACCTTTCTTGACTGTGATCACCGTCACCGCACATATCCGATGTTGCTCCGTAAGAAAGATTTTCGTATCATCATGCTCAACTATACCTATGGTACCAACGGTTTGAAAGTCGATATACCCCGAATCGTCAATTATATCGATAAGGAGATAATGAAGGGTGATATTGCCGAAGCCAAGCTCTTTAATCCGGATTTTATTATAGCTAATATGCATTGGGGATTGGAATACGAACGAATACCTTCCGTGAACAACGCGAACTGGCCGATTGGCTGATGCGACAGGGTGTCGATCTGGTCATAGGCAGTCACCCTCATGTTGTCCAGCCAATGGAGCTTCACAGGGGAAAGGAGGGAGTTCCCGACCGTCTGGTTGTCTATTCATTGGGTAATTTTATATCGAACATGAGCCGGGAACATACCGATGGGGGTGTCATGGTGAAAGTCGTTTTAGGCCGGAAGGGTTTGCGTCGATACATTGCTTCTGCACAATATTCGTTGATTTATTCTTCCCGTTATAAGAATGAACAAGGAAAAGAAGATATTCGGGTGGTTCCGGCAGCCTCTTGGTCGGGAAAGAATCAAAATTCCTCTTTTTCAGTCGATTCAGCATTGATTAAGTATGTAAATAATACGCGCTTGTTTTTAAAAGGCAACAATAAGGAGGTCGAAGAGTATATTTTTGAATAAAAAAATGCCCGAATTATTTGCAGTTTAAAATAAAACCTCTATCTTTGCACCGTCTTAAAGAGATAAACACTTGATAAGATAAACATGGTGAGAATAGCTCAGTTGGTTAGAGCATCGGATTGTGGTTCCGAGGGTCGTGGGTTCGAGTCCCATTTTTCACCCATAAGGCCGCCTGTAAAGGCGGTTTTTTGTAACGCAATTAAAGGAAATGAGGCGTGAAACTCATGGAAGTGTGGGTGAGTGGCTGAAACCACCAGTTTGCTAAACTGACGTACGGGTTACCGTACCGGGGGTTCGAATCCCCCGCTTCCGCAAAGGCTACTGATTATCAGTAGCCTTTTTTGTTTAACGGCTAAATCAGAAATTATGATGCGAAAGCGTACTCTCATTGTTGGAATCCTCTCGTTTATCATCCTCCTGTTAGCAGGTTTGGGATTCTGGGCATACCGTTTGATACTTGCACCTGATTTTGAGCCACGCAAGACCGTATATGTTTATATTGACGAGAAGAAAGATTTTGGTGATCTCTGCCTCCAGTTGGTCGACTCTGCCGGTTGCCGGCGCATCGGAAGTTTCAAGCAGCTTGCCGGAATGTTGAAATATCCCGCCAATATGCGTACCGGACGTTATGCTGTGGAGCCAGGTATGAATAACCTGGCATTGCTCAACAATCTGCGCCGGGGACATCAGGAGGCCACTCGGGTCACCTTTAATAATATACGCTTCAAGCAGGATCTGGCCGAAAGGCTTGCCGGGCAGTTGATGATCGGGGAGGATGACTTGCTCCCTTTGCTTGCCGATTCTGTCTACTGTGCATCACTGGGCTTTACGCCCGAGACGATCCTTGCTCTGTTTATTCCCAATACTTATGAGGTATACTGGAATATTTCCGCTGAGAAACTGATGCAGCGTATGCAGCGCGAATATAAAAATTTCTGGAGTGACACTCGTCTGGCAAAAGCGAAGGCAATCGGAATGACACCGGTCGAAGTTGCCATTCTCGCTTCTATTGTGGAAGAAGAGACGGCTGCCACAGACGAATATCCTATCGTGGCAGGTCTGTATCTCAATCGTTTGCAGCGTGGTATTCCCCTTCAGGCAGATCCGACCGTGAAGTTTGCTGTGGGCGATTTCTCTCTCCAGCGCATCCTGTTTGAGCATCTGGAGATCGATTCTCCTTATAATACCTATAAACATGCCGGACTTCCTCCCGGACCGCTCCGTATCCCGACTATCAGAGGACTGGATGCCGTGTTGAACCACATGAAGCATAACTATCTATATATGTGTGCAAAAGAAGATTTCTCCGGACGGCATAATTTTGCAGTCACTCTTGCCGAGCATAATCGTAATGCTAACCGCTATCGGGCGGAATTGAACCGAAGGAAGATCCGGTAGGCAATACGGAAACATTTTCCCGGTATGCACGATCGTTCCATTATAGGGAAACGGCAGTTCCATTATAAGGAAACGACCGTTCCATCATAGGGAAACAACAGTTTCATGCCTATGAAACTAAAAATCCAATATAGCCCGGTTGTTGTGGGTATGGGTAAAAGTCTTATCTTTGTGGGAAGATAACAGAAAAAATCAAGTAAAACAAAATAAACGTTACATGGAAAAACATCTATTTTTAGGGGATGAAGCCGTGGCGCAAGCTGCTATCGATGCAGGTCTGTCCGGTGTTTATGCCTATCCGGGGACCCCTTCGACCGAGATAACCGAATTCATACAGAGTTCGGCCGTCGCAAAGGAAAGGGGTATTCACTGCCGTTGGAGCACGAATGAAAAAACTGCAATGGAAGCAGCGTTGGGTATGAGCTACGCAGGTAAACGGGCTCTTTGCTGTATGAAGCATGTGGGGCTGAACGTTGCCGCCGACTGTTTCATGAATGCTGCCATGAGCGGTATCAATGGCGGTATGATCATCATTACAGCCGATGACCCTTCGATGCACTCTTCACAGAATGAACAGGACAACCGTATGTATGGCAACTTTGCCATGATCCGATGCTTGAGCCGTCCAGCCAGCAGGAGGCATACGACATGATATATGATGGGTTCGAATTATCCGAAAAGTTGGGTTACCCCGTTTTGGTGCGTATCACTACCCGTATGGCTCACTCCCGTGCAGGTGTGATCAGACGTGAACAGAAGGTGGAAAACGAAATGCATACACCTGAAGACGGACGTCAGCGTTTCATCCTTCTTCCGGCACTTGCTCGCAAACGCTTCAAGACGTTGATCGCGGCGCAGGATACATTTACCGCTTTTTCCGAAGCTTCACCTTATAATGCCTATTTCGATGGTCCGAACAAGGAGCTTGGCATCATTACGACCGGTATTGCATTCAATTATCTTTCGGAGAACTATCCTGACGGTTTTGAACATCCGGTATTAAAGATTAGCCAGTATCCGTTGCCCCGCAAAATGATCGAAAAGATCGTCAGTGAATGCAAGGAAATCCTTGTACTCGAAGAGGGATATCCGGTAGTCGAGGAGCAACTGAAAGGTTTCCTCGGGATCGGTATCCGGGTGCATGGCCGTCTCGATGGAACATTGCAACGCGATGGCGAGCTGACTCCCGATGCTGTCGGTAAGGCATTAGGCAAGCAGATCGAGAGCTACTATGCCACTCCGGAAGTAGTTGAACAACGTCCGCCTGCATTATGTCAGGGTTGCGGACACCGCGATATGTACGAAGCACTGAACGAGGTGTTGACCGGCTACAAAGGAGCTAAAGTGTTCGGTGATATCGGTTGTTATACGTTGGGAGCTTTGCCTCCTTTCCGGGCGATCGACACTTGTATCGACATGGGAGCTTCTATCACGATGGCCAAAGGTGCTTCCGATGCGGGTGTTTATCCTGCTGTGTCGGTGATCGGCGATTCGACATTCACGCACTCCGGTATGACCGGCTTGCTTGATTGCGTCAATGAAAACACGAATATTACGATCGTTATTTCCGATAACGAGACAACGGCTATGACTGGTGGACAGGATTCTGCAGGAACAGGCCGTCTCGAATCGATCTGTGCCGGTATCGGTGTCGATCCGGCCCATATCCGCGTCATGGTTCCTTTGAAGAAGAACTACGATGAGATGAAAGCGATCATCCGGGAAGAGATCGAATATAAAGGCGTATCTGTTTTGATCCCCCGTCGTGAATGTATCCAGACATTAACAAGAAAGAAAAAAGCAAGCAAGAAATGAAAGCAGACATCATATTATCCGGTGTGGGAGGACAGGGTATCCTCTCCATCGCTGCCGTTATCGGAGAAGCCGCATTAAAGGAAGGTTTGTACATGAAGCAAGCCGAAGTTCACGGAATGAGCCAGCGTGGAGGTGACGTGCAGTCGAACCTCCGCCTGTCCGACCAGCCGATTGCGTCTGACCTGATCCCGCTGGGGCAGGCTGACCTGATCATCTCGCTCGAACCGATGGAAGCGCTCCGCTACCTGCCTTATCTGAAGAAGGACGGGTGGTTGGTAACCAATTCGCAGCCGTTCATCAATATCCCCAACTATCCGGAGGTGGAAAAAGTGAACGAAGAACTGGGGAAACTGCCACACAAGGTCGTGCTGGATGTAGAAGCTATCGCCAAAGAGGTGGGGTCCGTTCGTGCGGCCAATATCGTGATGCTGGGAGCTGCCGCCCCCTTTATTGGTATCGAATATGATAAGATTGCCGATGGTATTCGCCGCATCTTCGGACGCAAAGGTGAAGAAATCGTAGAAATGAACCTTAAGGCTCTGAAAGCTGGCTACGATGTAGCGCAGAGCATGCAAAAGTAATAAAATGAGAAAGTGTGTATTTCTTGCCTTTTTTGCTCTCTTAGCCTTGTTGTAAGGGCGCAGGATGAGAGTGGCGATCTTGTAAAAGAAGGACAGCAGATGCCGGCTTTTACGATTGTGAACGACAATGGTACGCAGGTGCCTTCTTCTTCTTTGAAGGGGAAAGTGATCTTGGTGAATTTTTTTGCAACCTGGTGTCCTCCCTGTCAGAAGGAGCTTGCAGAGGTACAAAAGACGCTCTGGCCGAAGTATAAGGATAACAAGGATTTCGCCTTGTTGGTGATCGGACGTGAGCATACGGACGCTGAATTGCAGAAGTATAACGAAAAGAAAGGGTTCACCTTTCCCCTCTATCCAGATAAGAACCGGGCTATCTATGGCGCATTTGCCAAAAATCTGATCCCGCGCAGCTATCTGGTTGACAAGACCGGTAAAGTGGTATATGCGACCAAAGGCTATAGCGACGAGGAATTTGCCGAACTGATGAAAAAGATTGAAGCAGCTTTAAAATAAGGAATATGGAATATAAGAATATACATATCATTTATTTCTCTCCGACGCATACTTCGGCCAAGACTGCTTATGCGATTGCGGAAGGACTGAGTGGCGACGTCCTGCTGGAGTCGGACATTACTTATGATGCTCCGGCGGAAGAACTTGAGATCCATGATGATGAACTGACCATCGTGGCCGCCCCCGTCTATGGCGGGCGTGTAGCCGAGACGGCGATGGAGCGCTCCGTGCTTTCCACGCCCACCAAGCTCCGGTCGTTCCGGTCGTGGTTTACGGTAACCGTGATTACGAGGATGCGTTGAAGGAATTGTCCGACACGTTAGTAGATGCTGGTTTTGTCCCTGTTTCGGCAGGTGCTTTCGTGGGAGAGCACTCTTTCAGCCGTAAGGATATGCCTATCGCCGCCGGGCGTCCCGATGAGGCTGATCATGAAACTGCTGTCAGTTTCGGACGTGCCATCAAGGAGAAACTCGAAAAGGTGGACGAACTTTCTTGTCTGAAGCCGTTGGAGATGAAAGGAAATTTCCCCTACAAGGTGAAAGGTCCTTCCACGCCGCAGGCTCCTGTGACGGATGAGGACTTGTGTACGCAATGCGAATATTGCATCGATGTATGCCCTGTATCGGCTATTTCGATTGTCGACGACCGTATGTTCAGTGATCCGGCGACTTGTATCAAGTGTTGTGCGTGTGTGAAGGAATGTCCCGAAGGTGCCCGCACGTTCGATACTCCTTATACAGCGATGCTGCATAAGAACTTTAGTGCTCGCCGCGAACCGGAGTTGTTTATTTGATTTTCTAAAATATCAGTTAATAGCCGATTCCACGGAGATTCAGTTTCTGAACCGAGGGATCGGCTTTTGCCTCTATCCTTATTTGTTTAATATCTAATACCAATGTATCGAATGAAGACACGTGTACTGATTTTTCTTTTTATGCTTTGTAGTCTGTCGCTTGGCGCCCAGATCCGTTTGGAAGGTTACCGGCAAGCCGACATCAATCCCGAACTTCTTACCGGACGCTGGAAAGCACGCTGGATTTCCATGCCAGGAGAACCTGCCAATGTGTATGGCGTCTACCATATGCGCAAGACGTTCGAACTGGGTGAAGTCCCATCCGCTTTATTGTTCATGTGACGGCTGACAACCGTTACAAGCTTTATCTGAATGGACGTTTCGTCTCGCTTGGGCCGGCACGTGGGGATATCTATAACTGGAATTTTGAAACGGTTGATCTGGCTCCTTACCTGAAAAGGGGAAAAAACGTGCTGGCGGCCGTGGTTTGGAATTATGCCGAACAGAAGCCGGTTGCACAAATCAGTTTTAATCAGACCGGATTTCTCCTGCAAGGGAATACGGAGATTGAGGCTGTGGTCAATACGGATGCTTCCTGGTTGTGCATGAAAAACGAAGCCTATGCTCCTTGGCATAAGCCTGTCTTGGGCTATTATGTGGCAGGGCCTGGTGAACTTCTTTCTGCATCGAAGTATCCTTGGGGGTGGGAACAGTCTGCTTATGATGATAGCAAGTGGTTGCCTGCCCGCACGGGGATCGAGGGAGGAGTGAAGGGATCGCGCGACTATCCCGGACGCTTGCTTGTGCCTTGTCCGATTCCCCCGATGGATTTGCAGTCCGAGCGTTTTGAGGCTGTGCGTATCTCCGAAGGAGTGAAGGTGCCTGATGGATTCTTGAAAACAGAAACATCGCTGACGGTTCCTGCGAATAGTAAGGTGCATCTCCTGCTTGATAATGGAAAGCTGACAACGGGTTATCTTTCCCTTTTGTTCAGTCGCGGCAAGAATGCCGAAATTGCGATTGCCTATGCCGAAGCTCTTTATGAAGGTAAGGAGAAGGGTACGACTAAATCTTATTCGCTTCCGGCAAAAGGAAACCGTAATGAGGTGGAAGGGAAAAGATTCATAGGATATGAAGATAAAGTGATTGCTGACGGAGGAGAAGGGCGCGATTTTACCACCCTCTGGTGGCGTACGTGGCGGTATGTGGATCTGACGATCTCGACTGCTGACGAACCGCTTGTGCTGGAAGATGTCTATGGTACGTTCTCTGCTTATCCTTTCCGAAGCGAGATCGCTTTTTCTGCACCCGGACATGATGAGTTGAATAAGATGCTCGATATAGGCTGGCACACGGCACGCCTTTGTGCGAACGAGACTTATATGGATTGCCCTTATTACGAGCAGTTGCAGTATTTCGGTGATACCCGCATTCAGGCAATGATTACCTTATATAATACGCATGATGCTTATATGGTGAAGAACGCAATCGAGCAGGGGCGGCAGTCGATTGTGGCAGACGGGATCACGATGAGCCGTTACCCGTCGAGCCTGCATCAGTTCATTTCTTCCTTCTCGCTTTGGTGGATTTGTATGGGGCATGACTACTGGATGTACCGTGGAGATGAGGCTTATATGAAGACTTTGCTACCTGCTTATCGCGGGGTACTTTCCTGGTACGAGCAGTGGTTGAAGCCGGATCATAGCCTGGGGTATGTGCCGCATTGGTTCTTTGCCGACTGGGCTGCTGGTTTTCAGTCTGGCGAACCTGTGCGTGAAAAGGAAGGCAACTCTGCTTTTCAGGACTTGATGTATATCTTAACGCTTGAATCGGCTGCGGGATGGAACGGGCTTTCGGTATCCCGTCGATGGCGGATCATTATATGCAGATTGCTTCTGCGATCCGGGGAACGATCCGGACGAAATATTGGGACGCTGCCCGTGGGTTGTTTGCCGATACTTACGATCACCGCAGTTTCTCGCAGCATGTCAACTCATTGGCTATACTGGCTGGTATCGTGGCGGGCGAGGAGGCCACGGAGGTGATGGAGCGTACGTTGAACGATCCGTCCCTGATACAAGCGACAATCTATTTCCGTTATTATGTGCATCAGGCATTGAAGGCTGCCGGGATGGGGGATCGCCTGCTAGACAATATGCAGATTTGGCGAGACCAGATGGCATTGGGACTGACAACTTGGGCGGAAATGCCTGAACCGACCCGTTCCGATTGCCATGCTTGGGGAGCCAGCCCGAATATTGAGTTTTTCCGTATTTTGTTAGGCATAGATAGTAATGCGCCGGGTTTCAAATCTGTCCGTATCGCTCCGTCATTGGGCAACCTGAAAGAGGTGTCAGGCACGATGCCGCACCCGGCAGGTAGCGTGACTGCTTCCTACAAGCTCGATAAAAAAGGTAAGCTGACGGCACGTCTTGTATTACCTGCGGGTACGAACGGTGTATTCCTCTGGAAAGGAAAAGAATACCAACTTAAATCCGGTGAACAGGTCTTGACGGTAGAATAGGTTAGCGGGTATCTCCCTTATTGTATAAAATAATCTTGAAAACAGAAAAAAACTCAAATCAAGTTGTATTTGGTCTATTATTTTCAGGTTAAAAAAACGATTTATTCCATGAAGATGCACAGATAATTTCTATGATGACCGTCTTCATTGCGGTGAAGTCCGATTTCGTGTATGACGAGTTCGGTACTTCATGATGATGAAGACGGTCGTTGTAGCTATGAGGACGGTCGTCGTTGTCATGAGAACGGTCATCGTAGAAATGAAGTGCCCGGTTTCTCAAAAATAGCCCCTATTTTCTTGCCGGTTTCCGTACGGTTCCCCGGCTTAGGTTCCAATATTCGATTCTCCGAGAGTTAAGGTTTTTCGGTATGTTGTAATATGGGGGAGGACTTCTTGACAAAATGTATGTTTTTGAGGTGAGGTAGGCGGTTCTTTTACTCGTATGTCACAAAAAGCAGAATTTTAACGAAGAAAAGTCAATTTAAAATCATCCGTTTTGAGGATCAAAATAGAAAAAACATCGGGTTATTGTAAAAAATGCTGTATCACTTCTCGCATATGCGTACCATATAATATTCCTTCTTTTGAGAGAAAAAAAGATATAAAAAACTTTCCCAAACATTTGCATAAAAGAAATCTTCGTTCTACTTTTGCACCCGCATTCGAGCGAGAGTGGCCGTGATTGACATGATGCGAAGTAGGTAACGGTGATAGGGAAGGATGAGGTTAGCGAGGCTAAGCGAGATGTCCGACCACCCGGAGGGTTTCGAAAAAAAACTTTTCAAATTTCTTCCAAAAAATTTGTCAGTTTAAAAAAAGTCCTTACCTTTGCAGCCGCAATCGAAACGATAGCGATAAGTTCTTTGAAAATATTACATATCAACAAGTAGTACAAGAGACGTATAGAAATACGAAACATACCGTCAAAGACTACGATAAAGACGAGATTCTGAGCGAAGATATAAAACAATTTCAACAACGAAGAGTTTGATCCTGGCTCAGGATGAACGCTAGCGACAGGCTTAACACATGCAAGTCGAGGGGCAGCATGGTAAG